>Ga0265295_1000056_pt1 | contig 226923 bp, 241 predicted proteins | sample Munlansysbiofilm_FD_192503 | JGI IMG/M metagenome (GOLD analysis project Ga0265295, IMG submission 192503) | Leachate microbial communities from a municipal landfill in Southern Ontario, Canada - Methane capture system biofilm | ecosystem: Engineered > Solid waste > Landfill > Unclassified ...
GCTATAGAGGGAGAGTCATACCCAGTCCCATTTCGAACCTGGAAGTCAAGCCTCCCATCGCTGATAATACTGCAGTTTTCAATTGTGGAAAGGTAAGTCGCCGCTAGTGTTGAGTTTTTTTATTGCCCAAAAAAAAAGCTACTGAGGTACTAAGTACTTAGGTACTGAGTTTTTAACTAACATCTAATCTTTAATCTAAAATCACTAATATACTAATACACTAATATACTAATATACCAATACACTAATTACCAATATACTAATTACCAATATACTAATTACTATCAACTATTATTCCTAAAATAAATATTCGCATCAAATATTACACTGTTTAATAATACTTTTAAGTTATATTAAGATAAAATATTGTTTAATTGAAAATTTTCTTAAAAAAAGGATTTTATTGGATAAAATTGGTCTTAAAAATGGTGGCAATATTTACGATTTACAAACTGCTGCCGAATTAGGAATTGATGGTGAAGCTATCCTTGCAGATAGTTCAAATGAAGCTTTAGAAATACTAAGACACTCAACTGCTCATCTTATGGCTCAAGCGATAAAAGAACTTTATCCTGAAGCTAAATTCTTCGTAGGTCCCGTCGTTAAAGAGGGATTTTACTATGACTTCAAAGTAAACTCAAAAATTAGTGAAGACGATTTACCTACTATAGAAAAGAAGATGGAAGAACTAGCTTCCAAAAAGCAAGAAATTACAAAATATGAAGCAACTCGTGCTGAAATAGAAGCAAAATTTTCTAATGATGAGTTAAAACAAGCCGTGCTTAAGAATATAGTTAGTGATAAGTTAACTATATATAAGCAAGGTGATTTTGAAGACCTTTGTCGTGGGCCGCATCTCCCTAATACCAAGTATATTAGAAACTTCAAATTGACAAGAATAGCAGGTGCTTATCTTGGCGGTGATGAAGAAAATGAAATGATTACAAGGATTTACGGTATAGCTTTTTTCGATAAGGGTGAACTTAAAAATTATGTAACAATGCTTGAAGAGGCTAAAAAAAGAGATCATAGAAAGCTTGGAACAGAATTAGAATTATTTACTTTCAATGAAGAAATAGGTGCAGGTCTTCCTCTATGGCTGCCAAACGGTGCAAGACTTAGAGGTAAGTTAGAAAAACTACTTTATAAGGCACATAGAATAAGAGATTACGAACCGGTTCGCGGTCCAGAGATATTAAAAGCAAATCAATGGCAAACTAGCGGACATTATCAAAACTATAAAGAAAATATGTACTTTACTGAAATTGACGGTCAAGAGTACGGTATAAAACCTATGAATTGTGTAGGGCATATTCAAATATTTAAAAACTCACTTGTTTCATATAGAGATTTACCTATGAAGTTTTTTGAATACGGTGTAGTACATCGTCATGAAAAATCAGGCGTTATGCATGGACTTTTTAGGGTAAGAGAATTTACGCAAGATGATGCACATATATTTTGTACACCGGCACAAGTAAAAGGTGTTATTATTGAAGTTCTTGAGTTTGTAGATAAATTGATGAAGAAATTTGATTTTACATACGAAATGGAAGTATCTACAAAACCTAAAAAAGCTATAGGTGATGATGCATTTTGGGAAGCAACTACTAAAGGTATTATGGATGCTCTTGATGAAAACGGATATTCTTACGGAATAGACGAAGGTGGAGGAGCGTTTTACGGTCCAAAAATTGATATTAAAATTCTTGACGCAATAGGTAGAAAATGGCAGTGTGGAACCGTTCAAGTTGATATGAATTTACCTTCAAGATTCGGTGTAGAGTATATTACGGAAGAAAATACAAAAGCTCAACCTGTTATGATTCACCGTGCAATACTAGGTTCATTTGAAAGGTTTATCGGAATACTTACGGAACATTATGCAGGAGAATTTCCTTTTGTAATAGCTCCGACTCAAGTTATTTTTATCCCTATTGCAGAATCTCACGTAGCTTATGCTAAAGAGTTAAGACGTGAGCTACTTGGACTTGAAATTGATAGTGAGATATTTGATAAAAATGATAGCTTAAATAAACGTATTAGGACTGCAGAGAAACAAAGAGTTCCTATGATAGTCGTAATAGGTGATAATGAAGTAGAAAATCAAATGATTGCCCTTAGAGATAGAAGAAAAAGAGAACAAAGCAATTTAACTAAAGATGAGTTTATAAGTATGTTGAAACAAATAAAAAGCGAGGATGAAATTTGAGTAATAACAGAGATAAAGATGAAGTATTGATGAATGAAGACATCAACTTCAAAGAGGTTAGATGTATAGGTGATGACGGCACGCAGTATGGCGTTATTAGTTCCGCAGAAGCTCAAAAAATAGCTGATGGGTTGAGTTTAGACTTGGTGTGTATAGCACCTGAGGCAACGCCACCAGTATGTAAGATAATGAATTACGGTAAATTTAAATATCAACAAGAGAAGAAGAAAAAAGAGGCTAAGAAAAAGCAAAAGGTTATAGTAATAAAAGAGATTAAACTTTCAGTTAAAATAGCGGATAATGATATTTCTTACAAAGTAAAACATGCTAGGGAGTTCCTTGAAGAGGGAAATCACGTTAGATTTAGGGTTTTCTTAAAAGGACGTGAAATGGCTCAACCGGAAAGTGCTACGGAAGTATTAAACAAAATCTGGCCTATGATAGAAGATATAGGTGTGATGGATAAAGAGCCTAAGCTTGAAGGTAGGTATGTCAATATGATGATATTACCTAAGGCTAAATAGCGTTTGGTTTATTGTTGATAGTTTATAGATGATTGTGGAATATAGGTTTCTATTTAATCAACTTTTAAGTAAAATTTAAGTAAAATCACGAACTTTTCTATTTACATTTAGAAAGAAAAAGAATAAGGAGAACTAACAATGCCAAAGATGAAATCTGTTAGCGGCGCTTTAAAGAGATTTAAAGTGAAAAAAAATGGTTCAATCAAAAGAGGATCAGCTTTTAGAAGTCATATTTTAACAAAAATGACTAGAAAAAGAAAAAGAAACCTTAGAGGACCAAAAACTGTTGCATCTGTAGATGTGAACAGAGTTAAAAGTTTATTTGCTTAATTTATAGCAAATACAGTCTATAGTAACTCCACGATATTTTGTGGAAAAGTTCAGCAATGCTGACACCTAAATAAGAAAGATAAGGGTAAAGGAGAAAAAATGCCTAGAGTAAAAACAGGGATCGTTAGAAGAAGAAGACATAAAAAGGTTTTAAAACTTGCTAGAGGTTTTTATAGCGGTAGAAGAAAACACTTCAGAAAAGCTAAAGAACAATTAGAAAGAAGCTTAGTATATGCTTTCAGAGACAGAAGACAGAAAAAAAGAGACATGAGAAGTCTTTGGATTGTTAGAATAAATGCTGCTTGTAGGTTAAATGACATAAATTACTCAAGATTTATGAATGGTTTAAAACTTGCAGGTATCGAACTTGATAGAAAAATATTAGCAGATATGGCAATGAATGACGCTGCAGCATTCACTGCTTTAGTAGCACAAGCTAAAAAAGCTATAGCGTAATTTTTTATTTTAGTTAGAAGATTATTGAAAAGGGGTTGGGGAATCTGTCTCCAACCCCTTTTTTTATTGCTCTTTTTTCTTGAATAATCTTATAATACCTCTAGGTATCCATATAATAAGATAGATTACAAGAGTGAAAATAATAGGATGTATTGCTCCTACTCCGTATGCGCCCGCATTTGGTAGATGCATTAAGTGTTCAATAGGATGGGAAATCCATTCTTTATGATGCATGCCAAGGGTTGCAATAAGAAAAACTATACCGAATATAACAAGTTCCTTTTTCACATTTTTCCTTTCCATATAAATTATAAATAAAAAAGCCCCAAGTTTTGTAACTTGAGGCTTGGATTATACAATAAAGTTGATAAAACTATATTACGCTCTACCTGATAACATACCATAAACAGTCATAGGTTTAAGCATATAAGCTTTTAATAACCACATTAACCATCTTTCTTGAGCAGGATCAAGTGGGAATGATGGAGCCGGAACAGCACCAGGACCTTCAGGATTCCATTTAAATTCAGCCATCATAACAGTACCGATATTTGTAATCAATGGACATACCGTATAACCGTCATATTTAGCAGTCATAGGTTTACCTTCCATTGTAGCTATTAAGTTTTGGCAAAGTACATTGTATTGTTTTCTAGCACTTCCACCTGTTTTTCCTAACGGAACGGCAGCTACGTCACCTAATGCAAATACATTTGGATATTTAACGTGTTGTAAAGTCTCTTTTGTTACAGGAACCCATCCTTTATCTGAACCGATTGGAGATTGTGCAATCTCTTTTGGAGCTTTTTGAGGAGGAATAACGTGGCAGAAATCATATTCTACATTAACAAGTTCAAATTTTCTTACATCTTCTTCTATACCTAACTCAGGGTCAAGAACTTTTTCCATCCAGTGTTTTTCAAATGTAGCAACTCTGTTTGCAGGGTCTACCGCAACGAATTTATGGTTATAATTTACGGCAACGTTTCTTGCTTTCATTTGATTTGAAATAGCGTCATGGTAAATGCCTACACCGAATAGTTTTCCACCGTTTGTATAGAAACTTAAATCAGCATTTGCTCTAGCACCTGCTTCAACTAATCTTGCATTTGTAAGGTTAGTAATTTTCTTTTGTGCTCCACCGCATTTGAATGGAGTATGAGGTTCAGGGAATATAGCTTTTACTTTTTTACCTGATTTTGCGTCAGCAACAAGTTTTTGCATTTGCGTCCAAGTATCAACTGCACCGTCAACGAAGTAGATTGAACATAGACCGTTTTGACCTAATATTTTTTGCGCTCTAGCAGCATCATTTTTATCTAAAGAGTATACATCTCCTACCTCTTCAAGACCTTTGATTCCGCCGAAATCAAGAACAAGACCTGCAGCTACAACTAAATAATCATAAGATACTGTTTGTCCGCCAGCAGTTTTTACTTGATTGTTCTCAGGGTCAAATTCTACAACTTTGTCTTGAATCCAATTTACGCCTTTTGGTATAAAATCTTTCGTTTGATACATAACATCAGATTTTTTCCATATGCCTGAAGCAACTAGTGTATTACCCGGTTGGTATGATACAGATTCTGGGTTTGGCTCTATTACCGTAATATCAGGGTTTGATAAAGAGTTTCTTAATTTTGCAGAAGTAGCAATACCTGACAAACCTCCACCAACGATTACTATTTTACCTTTTGCCTCACTTGCTTGTGCAACAGTGGCAGCACTAGCAGTTGAACTTCCCATCATAAGTGCAGCTGAACCGACACCAGCCATTTTTAGAGCATCTCTTCTTGAGATACCTTCTTTCTTCATTTGAGCATCAATTGCTTCAATGATTTCGTTTAAACCTTTTTTGCTTGACATAGCTAAAATCCTTTCTTCAAATTTGAATTCGTTAAAAACTTAAGGGTAAGCTTATCATAAGTCAAATAACAGTTAACTTAAAAGTTACAAAAAATATTTAATAAGTATTATTAGTACTACTTATAAGTAGCAAGTAAGTTTTCATATTCATAAGGTTGATTTATATTGATAAATTGGTCATCTGTATCAAAAATAACATAATTTACATTTGAATTCTTTAGTAGAAAGTTTATTTTATGAATATCATTTTTTACGACTTGTACAATTGATTTGTAAAGAGAGTGTGTAAAAACTCCACATAGATTATGTGTTTTTGTGGGAGATTGGGCTACCGTAGCATCATAGTCTTTAGAATTGTGAATAAGATGTTCTATTGCTTCGATAGATACCATCGGCGTATCAACGGTTATTATAAAAACTTTTTCTTCTTCAGTTAAGTACTCCAAAATCGACTTTAAAGCTATCATAGGTGAATAAACGTCACTATCGTCATATATGATATCTGCATTAAAATTAAATTTATTGGTCTTAGAAGAGATATAGATGTTTTTAAAAAAAGGTTTAAGTCGTTTGTATTGGTATTCTATCATAGATGAGTAGTCGCCAAAGGGGAGTAAAGACTTATCTTTGCCCATACGTGAGCTTTTACCGCCGCTAAGTATAACGCAAGGAATACTTTTTAATGTTGAATGTTGAGTGTTGAATTTTGTATTATTCATTTAACACTCAACATTTATAATTCAAAATTTACAAATCCGCAGGATTTGTAATATATCCGCTTATAGCACTTGCAGCTGCAACGGCAGAGTTACTCAAATACACCTTTGAGCTTCTGCTTCCCATTCTACCTACAAAGTTTCTATTTGTAGTAGAGATACATACTTCATCATCACCTAAAATACCCATATAACCACCAAGACATGCACCACATGTTGGATTTGATATAACAGCTCCGGCATCAACTAAAGTATCTATAAGCCCGAGTTTTGTAGCTTCTCTTAATATCTTTTGCGTACCAGGCGTTACTATCATCCTTACGTGAGGTGCTACTCTTTTGCCCTCTAGGATTTCGGCTGCAACTTTAAGGTCGCTTAGTCTTCCGTTTGTACAGCTTCCTATGAAAACTTGGTCAACTCTTATGTTATCACTCACAGCCTGTGATATGCTATGACCGTTTTCAGGTAAAAATGGATATGCTACTACAGGCTCTAAATTAGCCACGTCTATTTCTAGTACTTGACAGTATGTTGCGTCGTCATCGCTATAATGGATTTTTGGAGTATCTCTTAATGTTCTAGCTTTTAAAAACTCTTCAGTGATTTCGTCATAAGCAACAATACCTGATTTTGCACCGGCTTCAATAGCCATATTACACAATGCAAATCTATCATCCATTGACAAGTAAGCAATAGTATCGCCGGTAAATTCTAAAGTTTTGTATAATGCACCGTCAACACCGATCATTCTTATTATTTCTAGTATTAAATCTTTTCCTGTTACGTATTTACTCGGTTTACCTTTGAAAACAACTTTGATAGATTCAGGTACTTTGAACCAGTTTGTTCCGGTAACCATAGCAAAAGCAAGGTCAGTACTTCCCATACCGGTACTAAATGCTCCTAAAGCACCGTGTGTACATGTGTGACTATCTGCACCTATGATAACATCTCCCGGTATTACAAGTCCCTTTTCCGGTAAAAGTGCATGCTCTATACCCATATCTTTTTCATCAAAGAAAAGTTTCATATTATGCTTTGCGGCAAAATCACGACTTATTTTTGCTTGATTTGCACTTGCTATATCTTTAGCAGGGATAAAGTGGTCTAATACTATACAAAATCCGTCTGGATTTGCAAGTTTTGTAGCACCGCTCTCCTCAAAAGCGTGTATAGATATAGGAGTAGTAATATCATTTCCTATTACCATATCTATTTTACATTTGATTATTTCACCGGCATATACTTTCTTGCCGACGTGTTCACTAAATATTTTTTCAGTAATTGTTTGTCCCATTTTTATACCTAATTATTATAATTTTTGCCAATTTTATCAAAAAGTAGTTGAAAAAGCAGTTAACTATTCACTATCTATAAGTTTGTCCATTACGAACTTTTCAAGCTCTTTTTTTGGAATATCGAGTTTTAAAGCTTCTTCATAAATAGTAGCTACTTTGTGATTGTATTCTTCATATATAAAGTAAGGAAAGTGAGTCGTCCAAGCGTTCTTTATCCTTTGTTTTGCATATTCATCGATAAGCCACTCTTTGTATATTGAAAACGTTGCAAAAAATATTGCAGTAAACAAAACGGCAAATAGTACGGATAAATGGCAATCCATTTTTGCTAATGCTGAATGAAATATCAACACGGGCATAAATATAATAAGATGCCATAACAATAAAAAAACAATATATGTTGCACTTAGTCTCATCCTAGCACCGAGTTTTTCAACATCTAAAAGCATACCTTCGTTAAAAAGCTTATTTATATATAAAAGATCTGAAAAGAGTATCGGACGTTTCGATGTATAAAACACGTATGCTAAAATTTTTGATTTTAATTTTTCAAACATTTTACACCTCTTAATTTTCTATATTGTATTATTTCTATGCTTATAAATAGATTTTTTTAAACCATTTGGCAAATATGAAAAGGTGCCACAGGTGTTGCCTAAATTTGCCTTCTTTTGATAGTTCGTAAATCTGTTTTATAAAGTCGTTTTTAAATAAACCCGTTTCATTTGAAACCTCTAAGATAAGATTTAATATTTCATCTTTGTAGTGTTCATGTATCCATTCGTTTGACGGTGTTGAAAATCCTTTTTTGCTCCTATGTACTATCTCTTGAGGTAAAAATTCATCGGCAACCTTTTTTAAGATGTACTTTGTAGTATTGCCTAGTTTTAAATTAGATTCTATGGCAAAAGCATTATTTACGAGTCTAAAATCCAAAAACGGTGTTCTAGTTTCTACGGCATTATATGATGTAATAGCATCAACTTTGGATAATAAAGAGTTCCCAAGCCATATATCCATATCAATCAACGACATGGCATCAATGAAATCTTTTTTGGTAGGTTTTTGTACGAAAAAATAGGGTTTATGTAAGAGTTTAGCTTTTTGTGCATTGTTAAAAGTCTCTCCAAAGGAGTTGTACAAAAACTCTTGCTTTGCAATTCTTAGAAAATACTCACTTTCTTTAGTATTATTTTGGATAGAAGGGATATATGTATATAAAAAATCTATTTGTTCTTTTGAAAGAGTTTGTTGAAAGTTGTAAAATTTTAATATTGTTTGATAGATTTTATATCCTAAAAACAGCTCATCACTCCCTTCTCCGCTAAGAACCACTTTAAAACCGTTTTGATTAATTTGTTTACTTAAAATATTAAGAGGTATGGAAGCACTATCGCCGTGAGGTTCACCCATGATTTCTATACTTTCATCGATATTTTCTATAAAATCTTTTTTGCTTAGTATAATCTCATGATGGTTTGAATTGATATGTTTTGATACTATTTGGGCATATTTAAGCTCATCATACTTTTTATAGTTTTCATAGCCTATGCTAAACGTATCTATTTTAGAGTCTGTTAGTTTTGAAAAAATAGAAGATACAAGAGAACTATCAACCCCGCCGCTTAGTAGTGAAGCAATTTTTGAGTCACCTATTAGACGTGATTCCACTGCATCAAATAAATTTTGTTTTATGGTATCAATAGCCGTACTTTCATCAAATATAGTTTTTGTAGTGTTTATTTTATAATATTTTTTTGTCTTTAACTCTTTTGTATTGTTATCAAATATAAGATAATGACCAGCTTGAAGTTTATAAATTTTTTGATAAAACGTGTTCTCCTCTATAGGGACGAAAAATTGTAAATATTGATTAAGTGCTTCTTTGTTGAGTTTTGGAGTTTTTTGTATTATTTTTAGTATGGCATTTATCATTGAACTAAATACAAATTCTTTAGAGTCGTGATAGTAAAATAAAGGCTTTTTACCGTATCTATCCTTAGCACAAAAGAATATATTTTTCTTTATATCGTAGATACAAAAGGCAAAACTACCGTTTAGCATATTTAAAAATTCAGTATCAAATTTTTTGTACAACATTAATAGAGTTTTTGTATCGCTATTTGTTTGTGGTAGGTTATATTGATTTTGTAACTCTTTATAATTATAAATTGTTCCGTTAAATACTATTAAGACATCATCTGCTAGCATAGGTTGATTTGAATTCGTATTAAAAGAGTCTATAATACTTAGTCTGCAATGGGCAAAAAAAGTATTATCGAGATATTTAGTATTGCAACAATCAGGACCTCTTGGGTTTAAAACATCAATGACTTGTTTATGATTAGCGATATGAAAGTTTGAACCTACGATACCACACATTTTATAGTCCTATAAATTGCATAAATAAAACCAGTATAGGGATAAACAGTAATGAACTAAATACGACTATAATAGTCACGTCATAGGGTTTACAATCATATAATGATGCCATATTTACGTTATTTACGGCAAGTGGTACCAATAACTGCATTAATAAAATAGAAGCTATAAATTTATCTACGTTTAGTGTAAGTAATACGATATACCCAAAAGTCGGTAGTAATATGAGTTTGACAAAAGAGGATGAAAACGTTAATTTATAGTTGATTACGCTAATCCTTATTCCACTTAGATATATTCCAAAAATTATAAGCTGTAATACTATTGCGGTATATGCACCCATTTCAAGTAGTTTATCAATTTGTGGGTGTATAGTAAAACCAAAATAGTTAAAACAAATAGCGATTAATGCAAACCACAAAATGGGTATTTTAGCAATGTTTTTTATTGAACTTTTGAGATTGAATTTTGACTTTGCATAAAAATATATACCTATAGTATAAATAAAAAATATATTTGCAATATTTATCATGCTAGTATATGCAACACTTGCTTCACCAAAAAGTGCAATTCCGAGCGGAATTCCTAGATTACCGGTATTGCCTATAAGAGAGGCTGCAATAAATATGGATTGTTCTTGACTATCGTTTGAAACTTTTTTCGCCGCAAAAATAGAGAATATTAATGTTACGGTAACAATTATAAAATATAAAAAAGGGGTATATACCAGATTATAGTTTAGTTCTACTCTTGTAAGCCCCCAAAAGGTAAGTATAGGCTGTACAAAGTAAATCGAAAGTAATATCAAAGTTTTATCGTTTATTTCATCTTTAAAAGTTTGCTTTGCAATAAAACCTAAAAGAATAAAAAAATACACCGATGCTATGGAAATGAGAGCTTCTATATGAATCCTTTAATTTATAAGTTTAGAATTTTATCCAAAAGTAAGAAAGAAAATGCTAAATTAGCGAGTTGGAAAATATTATTGTTGAATATTATATGAGGATTTGAATGACGGAATTAAAAAAGATAAGTGTTCTTTATGTAGAAGACGATGATTTTATAAGAGAGAATACTTGCGAACTTTTAAGAAATATCTTTAAAGATGTATTTGTAGCACGAAACGGGAAAGAGGGGGTGTATGCATATAACCAGCACTCTAAAGAGGTAAGTGCTATTATTACCGATGTCAATATGCCTGAACTTTCGGGTCTTGAAATGGCTAAAGTTATAAATAAAATGAAACAAAAGTTAAAGACTGATACGCCTATTATTGCAGTATCAGCATATTCTTGTGAGGATTACGGTTTTAGTGAGATACAACAAAACTTTTCACACTATCTTAAAAAACCTATAAAAATAAAAGATTTGATAAGTAGTGTGGACATGGCTATGAAAGGCGAGAAGGGTAAAGGGTGTGAATAAGTCTTAAAGACTTATAACATAATCCCCTTTATCATAAAGAATATTGCAGCACTCAAAAATGATGCAGCAGGTACCGTGATAATCCAAGCCGCTACTATCTTCTTAACGGCATCTCTTTTTACGAATTGAACGTTTTTAGCACTCTTAAACTCTTTTTTATCGCTTTTAACTAACTCTTCTTTATCTTCTATAGCTTTGTGAAGTGCTACTATTGCTTCATAATCTTCTTTTGTTTTATGCTCTATAGCTATCAAATCATTTAAAGTTTCTTGATATTCTTGTAACTCTTTTTTGTCTTTTTTAAATCTTTCTCTAGCTTCTATTAAAAAGTTTTTTTCCGTTAAATTTAGCCATTCTCTTAAAAATCCTACACCGAATACGGCACCTATAGCAATATGGGTAGAACTTACCGGAATTCCTAGTTGTGATGCTACAATAACTGTGAATGCAGCAGCTAAAGCGATACAAAATGCTCTTATTTGGTCTAGCTCCGTAATCTCGCTACCTACCGTTTTAATGAGCTTAGGGCCGTAAAGTAAAAGTCCCAATGCTATACCTACGGCACCGACGGCCATAACCCAAAACGGTATTGCAACGGAACTTCTTATGTCGCTATTCAAAACCGCATCATGAATAGCAGCTAGCGGTCCTATAGCATTTGCAACATCATTTGCACCGTGAGCGAAGCTAAGAAGTGCAGCTGCAAAAATAAGAGGTATATTAAATAGAGTGTTTACGCTTGTTCTATCGTTTGTTAGTCGATTGCTTTGTTTTGATATGAGGGGTTTAACATAAAAATAGACACCTACGGCTAAGGCTAATCCTATGGCAGAAGCAGTCATAAAGTCAAGTTTAATCAATTTATTTAAACCTTTTAAAATCAGGTATGTTATAAATGCCCATGCCATAATCGAGATAAGGATAGGGACAAATTTCTTTGCAGATTCAACAATGTCTTTTTTATATAGTATTTTTTTCTTTATAAAATATAAAAAGCCTGCTGCTATAATACCGCCAAGCAGAGGAGATACAATCCAACTTAGGACTATTTTACCCATTGTTCCCCAAGCAACGATACCGACTCCGGCAGCAGCAATACCTGCACCCATGACACCGCCTACTATTGAGTGAGTCGTAGAAACAGGTGCTCCTACGGACGTGGCAAAGTTAAGCCAAAGTGCTGCACTAAGAAGGGCAGCTGCCATAGCCCAGATAAACATATTAGGGTCACTAATCATAGCCGGATTTATAATACCGTCTTTTATAGTTTTTACAACATCTCCACCGGCTATAAATGCACCTGCCGCTTCAAATATTGCTGCAATTATTATGGCCGTAGTTAGAGTCATTGCTCGAGAACCAACTGCAGGTCCTACATTGTTTGCAACATCGTTTGCTCCTATATTCATAGCCATATAGGCACCGAATAGTGCACCTAAGATTAAGAAAATATTGTTGTCACTTACACCGTGTGTTGCAAATGTCCATATTGCTACTATTGCTAAAAACAGTAATGCCAAAGAAAATTTGGAAAAATCCGTCTGAAGTTTTTTTGTCTCTTTATTTATTTTACCTATGGTTTGTATATCCATAAAATTCCCCGTTTGATTGTTTTGTTACCAAGATGTAACCGATATTATACTACAATATTCACCTTTTTTTTATTATATTTAACTTAAACTTATTATTTTGGAACTATCATAAAAACGATAAAAACATATTTTCTTTAAAAAATACTTAAATTAAGAATATTTTAAGCAATATTTCACTAATATTCCAACTCAACTTAAAGTATCTGGAGATATAGATGAAATTTACAAAAATGGCAAAAGCATCAGAGATCCAAAGAGATTGGATAGTACTTGATGCAAATGGTAAGACTTTTGGTAGAATTATCACTGAAGCAGCAACAATTTTAAGAGGAAAAAACAAACCAAGTTTTACTCCTAACGTTGATTGTGGAGATTTCGTAGTAATAATAAACGCTTCTAAAGCAGTATTCAGCGGTAACAAAATGGATACTAAAAATTACTATACTCACTCAGGTTATTTCGGTAGCACAAAAACTCACAAAATGGCTGATATGTTAGAAAAAAACCCTGAGAAGCTTTTTAAATTAGCTACAAGAGGTATGCTTCCAAAAACAAAACTTGGCAATGCAATGTTAAAAAAACTTAAAGTATACGCAGGTGAAACACATCCACACACTGCACAGATTAAAGGATAATTATAATGGCAAAAGTATATGCAACCGGTAGAAGAAAAACAGCTGTAGCTAAAGTATGGCTTGAAAACGGAAATGGAACTCTTACAATTAACGGTCAAACTCTTGATCAATGGTTAGGTGGATTAGAGGCTATTAAGAAAAAACTTATGCAACCTTTAGATGTTACTAAACAAGTATCATCTGTAAATATCAAAGTTACGGTAATGGGTAGTGGATTCTCATCTCAAGCAGGTGCTGTAAGACACGGTATAAGTAGAGCTTTAGTTGCTTATGATGAGCAATTTAGAACTATCTTAAAACCTTACGGTTTATTAACAAGAGATTCAAGATCTGTTGAAAGAAAAAAATACGGAAAGAAAAAAGCAAGAAGAAGTCCACAGTTTTCGAAAAGATAATGGAAACTTTTTCACAAATACTTTCTATGCCAAAAAGATTTACTTCTTTTTGGCATTTTTTATATATTATCTTATTTGTATCTTATGTACAAGCATCACAATTAAATCTTACAATATCATCAAACCCTAGTCGATTAAATCCTGTTTTGGCAAACGATAGTGCCAGTAGCGAAATAGCAGACCATTTATTTAACGGACTTTTTAAATACGATAAAGATGGAAATATAGTAGTAGATTTAGCAGAGTCTTACTCTTTTGAAAACGATACTACGTTAATAATAAAATTAAAAAAGAATGTTTTATGGCATGACGGTCATAAATTTAGTGCAAAAGATGTTTTATTTACATATCAAACTATAATATCACCAAAGGTCTTTAACTCAATTTCTAGTAGCTTTGCCGTAGTAAAAGAAGTCATTGAGGTGGATGAACATACTATAAAAGTAATCTACAAACAACCCTATTATAAAGCTTTAGAAATTTGGATGAGCGGTATGTTGCCGTATCATATACTAAAAGATGAAGCAGATATGATGACTAGTTCCTTTAATAAAAATCCTATCGGAACGGGACCCTATAAACTAGGTACTTTTAGAGCATCTTCGGATATTGAACTTATTGCGAACGAAAACTATTTTGAGAAAAAACCGAATATCGATAAAATTTACTATAAATTTGTACCTGACCCTAATACTAGTTTTTTGATGCTTAAACAAAATTCCATTGATATTAGCGGACTTACTCCTATGCAGATTTCAAGACAGATTGATAAAACCTTTTATGATAAGTATCAGGTGATTACAAAAGAGAGTTTTGCCTATACATATATGGGATTTAATCTAAAAAGTGCAAAGTTCAAAGACAAAAATATAAGACAAGCTCTATCTTTAGCTATAGATAGACAACAACTTGTAGATATATTGTTTTTAGGATACGGTAAGGTTTGTAACGGACCTTTTTTACCTAATACCTTCGCATATGATGAGAGTGTCACTACTCCAAAGCTAGATAGACAAAAAGCAAAAGAAATATTAAAAAGCTTGGGGTATGATGAAAATAACCCTTTTACCTTTGAGGTTGTTACAAATTCGGGAAATGATATAAGAGTTAATGCAGCAGAAATCATACAATATCAACTTAAGCAAATAGGTGTTGATATGAAAATAAGGGTTCTTGAATGGCAAGCATTTTTAAATACCGTAGTACATCCGAGAAATTTTGATGCGGTAATACTAGGTTGGTCCATGTCATTGACTCCTGATGCAAGCCAAATATGGCATAGTAATTCCGATAGGGTCGGAGGTTTCAATTTTGTTGGGTACAATAATAAACAAGTAGATAAACTTATAGATGATTCAATTAGTATGATAGATAGAGAGAAGTTGTCAAAAACGTATAAGGAGATATTTAAACTTATAACCGATGACATACCTTATATTTTTCTATACATTCCTGATTCTATTACGGTAGTTAGTAAAAATATAAAAAACATAGAGCCGGCCCTTACCGGAATATGGCATAATCAATTAGATTGGGAAAAAGAATAGGTTATAAGTTTAATCTATTCCTAAAAATTACTTTATTTCTACCGCTCTCTTTTGCCTCGTAAAGTGCATCATCGGCACGTGCAAGTAATGAATCTATATCTTCATCCGCTTCTCTTTGAGCCATACCGAAACTTATCGTGATATGAATTTTTGAACCGTTGTTCTCAAATTCGAGTTGAGACACCTCTTGCCTTACTTGTTCCATTTTAAGCATAAACAACTCTAAAGATTCACATTCGCATAGTATTGCGAACTCTTCACCACCCATTCTCCCGAAAATATCTTGAGACCTCAAAAAGCCGCGAACGTAAGAAGTGACTTTTTTTAATACGATATCTCCAAAAGAATGACCGTAAGTATCATTAAGTGTTTTAAACTTATCTAAGTCTAACATACTTGCAAATATACTTCCTTTTGCCGAATCAAATAAAATTGATGCCTTATTAAAAAAGTCTCTTCTATTTGAAATACCTGTTAAAGGGTCCGTATTGGCTAAAATTTCTAACTCTTTTGTCCGTTCCGCTACCTTTTTTTCAAGTTCTTGATTTAGTTTTGTTAATTCTTCATTTTTTCTAATCAGTTCTTTTCTAAGCATAGAAGGAGTGACGGCTTTGATGCAAGTCTCTATAAGTTTGTATAAATCAAGAGGCTTTAATACAAATCCAACAACTCCTAAGTTAATGGCACGATGCAAAAATTCAAGTTCATTGTATGCAGTCGTAATAACGCACGGCATATCGGAATTGATTTCATGAATTTTTTCAATAAGACTTAGTCCCGACATTTTAGGCATATTTATATCAGTAACCACTAGGTCTATTGAATCTTGATTCGCAACAAATAATTCGTAAGCTTCTAAACCGTTAGCGGCTTGAATAATTTTTTTAGAAGTTACGGATAATATCTTAGACGTATTTATTCTTAAATCTTCTTCGTCTTCAACATATAAAATAGTTATTTCTTTAAGGATGATTTTGTCCATAAGTACTACTTGTTATTTATTTAATTTTCAATTATTTAATGATATTATAATGAAGCTTATATATAAGTAAAAATTTTAAAAACAAGGTATAGAATTTGACTAAAATTATACTATTTGATCTTGACGGAACAATTATAGATTCTACGGAGGCTATAGTTGAAACTTTTTTTTATGTTTTTAGTAAAAAAGGATTTGAGAAGCAAATTGCGGATTATGAAATAAAGCGATTAATAGGGTATCCACTTGATATTATGTTCGCAAATTTGGGTGTAGAACAACAATATGTCGATGAATACGTGAATGAATATAAATTGAGATACAGAGAAGTTTCATGTGCAAAGACGGTTCTAATCGAAAATGCCTTAAAAAGTTTAGAGTTTGCTTCAAAATTTGCAAGGCTTGGGGTAGTAACTACTAAGACGGCATTGTATTCACACCCTTTGCTTGAACATTTAAATGTAGGTCATTATTTTGAATGTTTGATAGGAAGAGAGCATGTCATCAATCCAAAACCACACCCTGAACCTATATACAAAGCCATAGAAAGTATGAAGTTAGATATTAATAAACATGATATATATATGATAGGCGATACAAAATTGGATCTTATTGCATCAGGAAATGCAGGAATCAAAGGAATAGGTGTTCTTAGTGGATATGGAACAAAAGAGGAATTATCATTGTATAGTGATAAAGTTTTTAAAGATACATGGGATGCGGTAAATTATTTATACAATGGAAGATAAAAAATATTTTCAAAATTTGTATTAATTTTGTAAAGATTACTTTTTTGTCAAAGTTTTTTCTAAGCCTTTTTTACATAAAATAGGGCAGACAATAGTTAGTGTGTCTAAGTGGGCTACTTTTGAACATTTATGTTTTACATAAAGTGTGATAGCGTAGGCTCTTCAAGCCATCTTTTACGGCTTAGATTAAGAACGCAGTTCGCATAGTTGAATTTTTATTTTATGCGGGTTATGTGAAATAAAAAAATTTTTAGGAGCGAAAATGCTAGAAATTAGATGGCACAGCCGTGCTGGTCAAGGTGCTGTAACAGGGGCAAAAGGTCTTGGTTCAGTTATTGCTAAGACAGGTAAGCAGGTACAAGCGTTTGCTTTTTACGGATCTGCAAAAAGAGGTGCTTCAATGACTGCGTATAACAGAATTGATGACAAACCTATTTTAAACCATGAGAAATATATGAGACCTGATTATGTGTTGATTATAGATCCGGGTCTTGCGTTTACGGACAATATTACGGCAAATGAGAAAGAGACTACTAAATATATTATTACAAGTCATATGACAAAAGAGGAGCTAGTTCCTTTGATACCTTCTTTAAAAGGAAGAGAAGATAGAGTTTATGTGGTGGATTGTTTTACGATTGCTACGGAAACTATAGGTAGACCGATTCCAAATACTCCGATGCTTGGTGCTTTGATGAAGGTTGACGGTATGTTTGATATTGAGTATTTTAAAAACGCTATGCAAAAAGAGCTTAAAAAACTACCTCAAAGTATTAAAGATGCAAATATGATAGCAATACAACGTGCATATGATGAAGTAAAGTAGTAGGGGTAGGTTATGAGTACTAAAAGTATAAAAGAAATGGGTTGGAACGAGTTAGTAATCGGTGCATCACTTTATTCATTTGAGAATACTATTAATTATAATGTTGCTGAGGTTTTACCTGAAGATAGACATTATGCCGAAACAAATTCAAAAATGGCTTATGTAGGTGATTGGAGGGTTTTTAAACCTGTTTGGAACAGTGAGCTTTGTATAGATTGTCAAAACTGTTGGTTGTACTGTCCTGATACATCAATAATCTCTAGAGATAAAAAGATGGTCGGTGTAGATTACGATCATTGTAAAGGTTGTGGGATCTGTGTAGAAGTTTGTCCTACAAATCCAAAATCACTTTTAATGTTTGCAGAACAAGTAAAAAATGAAGAGGCCCTAACACAATGGCCAGAAAAATCAAAAGGTGAGTAATTATGAATAAGAAAATTATGGAATTAGACAGTGTAGAAGTTTGGGACGGTAATATGGCCGCTGCTCAAGCTCTTAGACAAGCTGATGTTGATGTAGTTGCGGCTTATCCTATTACTCCGTCAACTCCGACTGTTGAGAACTATGCAGGATTTCATGCAAACGGTTATGTAGACGGTGAGTTTGTTATGGTTGAGAGTGAGCATGCTGCGATGTCTGCTTGTGTTGGTGCTGCAGCTGCAGGCGGAAGGGTTGCAACTGCAACTTCAAGCCAAGGTTTTGCCCTGATGATAGAGGTTCTTTATCAAGCAAGCGGTATGAGATTACCTATAACACTTATTCAGGTAAATCGTGCATTGGCTGCACCTCTTAATGTTAACGGTGACCATTCTGATATGTACCTTGGACGTGATAGCGGTTGGGTTAATGTTTGTTCATTTTCACCTCAAGAGGTTTATGACCTTACTCTTTGTTCATTTAGAATAGGAGAACATCTTGATGTAAGACTTCCAGTAATAGTTAACCAAGACGGTTTTATGTGTTCACATACGGCACAAAACGTAAATGTGTTAGATGATAAGACGGCATGTGATTTCGTCGGTACATATAAAGCCGTAAATTCTATGTTGGATTTTTCTAAGCCTGTTACGCACGGTGTTCAAACTGAGGAAAATTGGCATTTTGAACATAAGGCAAAACAACATGCGGCACTTATGGGTTCTACTAAAGTAATAGATGAAGTATTCGCAGAGTTTGAAAAACTAACCGGAAGAAAATATAAAAGACTAGAAACATACAAAATGGAAGATGCGGAAGTGGCTATAGTGGCACTTGGTACTACGTATGAATCAGCTCAAATTGCTGCTGATCAGATGAGAGAAAAAGGTATTAAAGCAGGTGTAATTGCACCAAGAGTTATAAGACCGTTCCCACTTGAGGAAATGAGTGCCGCATTACAAAATGTTAAGGCTATTGCTTGTATGGATAGAAGTGCTCCGGGAGGAACAGTTGGAGCATTATATAATGAAATTTGCGGTGCATTGTTTAACTCACCTGCACGTCCGGTAGTAAGTAACATTATATATGGACTTGGCGGTAGAGATATGACAATAACTACACTTTGTGAAATCTATGCCGAGTTAGATAAAGATGCAAAAAGCGGTAAAAGAAATGGACCACTACAAAGATTTGTTGGGGTTAGAGGGCCAGAACTTGGCTTTTATAACGTATAAGGACTAGATATGAGTAATCAAAAAGAGATTAAAAATTTAAAATCGTTTTCAACGGCTGCTGAGAGATTTGAGGGTGCCCATGTTTTATGTCCGGGTTGCGCACACTCTATTATTGTAAGAGAAATTTTAAATGCAACAAATGACAATCTTGTAGTGTCTGCTGCGACAGGTTGTCTTGAAGTTTGTACGGCTATTTATCCTCATACGTCTTGGGATTGTTCTTGGATTCATATCGGATTCGAGAATGCTTCTACTGCTATAGCAGGTGCTGAGTCTATGCACAAAGCATTGAAAAGAAAAGGTAGAATAGATGCAAATCAAAAAGACCCTAAGTTCGTAGCTTTCGGTGGTGACGGTGCTACTTACGATATCGGTTTCCAATGGATAAGCGGATGTTTCGAAAGAGGTCACAATATGATGTATGTTTGTTTAGATAATGAAGTTTACGCAAACACCGGTGGACAAAGAAGTTCATCTACACCGATAGGTGCTAGTGCAACTACTTCTCCTGCAGGAAGTACATCTTACGGTGAAAAACAAAATAAAAAAGATATTCTTGCTATTATGGCTGCTCACGGTGCTCCTTACGTTGCACAAGTTGCTCCAAATAAATGGAAAGATATGGTTAAAAAAATTCAAACAGGATTTGAAACTGAAGGACCTGTATTTATTAATGCTATGAGTGCTTGTACGACAGAGTGGAAGTTCCCGATGCATAAAACGGTTGAAGCAAGTGATTTAGCTGTTGATTCATTGGTATTCCCTCTTTATGAGATTATCAACGGTACGGAATTAAATATCACTTATAGACCTAAAAATATAGTTCCGGTAAGAGATTATCTTGCATTTCAACCGAGATTTAAACACTTATTCAAACCTGAATATGCCCACATTATAGAAGAGTGGCAAAGAAGAGTTGATGCTAAGTGGGATTATCTACAAAGAAGAGAAGAAGCTAGAGTTTAAAAAAAAGCCCCGAAAGGGGCTTTTTTTAATTAATAATTAACAACTAATAATGAATAAGTTTTATGATTATGAGCGTAGCGAATACTATAGTTGTTAGTTATTCATTATTAGTTATTAGTTAAATTAAGGAGTCCCCATGCCGTTATTAGATAGTTTTAAAGTTGACCACACAAAAATGAGAGCACCTAGTGTTCGTGTAGCAAAAACGATGACTACTCCAAAAGGTGATGTTATTACGGTATATGATTTGAGATTTTGCAAACCGAATGTAGACAAAATGAGTTCTAAAGGTATTCATACTCTGGAACATTTATATGCAGGGTTTATGAGAGACCATTTAAATAGCAAAGATGTGGAAATAATAGACATATCGCCTATGGGTTGTAAGACGGGTTTTTATATGAGTTTAATCGGTAGTCCTAGCGGTGAGCAGGTGGCAGAAGCGTGGAGAAACTCCATGGTTGATATACTTGCAGTTAAAAGTAAAAAAGAGATTCCTGAGCTTAACGTGTATCAGTGTGGTACTTATGCGATGCATTCATTAAAAAAAGCCCATGAAATAGCAAAAAATGTTTTAAAAGAGGGTATTAGCATAGCTAGCAATGAAGAGTTGAAGCTAAACGATTCACTTTTGTGTGGATGTGATGAGTAATCAATCTAGAGAGTTTTTCTTATCTTTATTCGACAAAACACCTGAACTTAGAGTCTTGGTGTTGCATCGTGATCATCAGAGTTTTGTTGATTTATTGAATGAAGGTCTTAATAATATAAATCCTAGAATCAAAAATCTTCAATTTACAAATGAAGTAGCATTAAAAGATTTTCGACTTACTCCTAGAGCTTTTGAATATGCGGTTGTAGTAGACATATTTGACGGTACTAATTCTCATTTATTTGATGAAATTTATCACTCTTTAGAAAACTCTGCAAATATTATCGTTTTATCACGCAAAAAGAATAATATAGATATTTACGTAATAAAAGAACTTTTGGATAATAGTGATTTTAGGGCTGTAAATGAAATCGATATTTTTGATGATTATCATCTGGTAACCGGTAAGAAAATGCACATGTGGGGAGCCGGGCTATAAAAATAGTTCAAACAAACGACGGTTCAAACACACTCTTTAGCGAGGAATATTCTCAATGTTATCATAGCGTAAAAGACGGTGCTATAAATGAATCGTTGTATAAACATATATTTCCTGCGCTAAAGCATCATAAAGATAAACAAAATCTTAGAATTCTTGATATATGTTTTGGACTTGGATATAACACTTTTTTAACAATTCTTGAAAATTTTGAATCTACTAATCCTAAAAAAATAGAGTTTTTCTCTCCCGAATTGGACTTAGCTTTATTGAAAAGTCTTAAAAACTTTACATACCCCAAAGAGTTTGACTCTATACGACATATTATACACTCAATATCAGACAATTTGTACTATGAAGACGAATTACACAAAATAGAAATATTTTGCGGTGATGCTAGAGAGTATGTAAAAAAATTAGACAATATCGATATAGTTTATCAAGATGCTTTTAGTTCCGACGTAAATAGCGAATTATGGAATTTGTCTTATTTTAAAGATATTTATTTTATTTTGAATGAGCAAGGGATTATTACAACATATTCAATATCAACAAACGTAAGACTTAGTATGAGTGAAAACGGTTTATTTATTTACGAAATAGAATCAAGCAATACTCGTAAAAGTACACTGGCTTTTAAAAGAAAACAGACGGAATATAAATATATAGATATGGAACTGAAAAAATTAAGGAATCCAGACGCCAAACCTTTGTTATGATAAACTTCACTTTTTGGTGATTTTTGGTATAATCCCGAAATGAATAATATAATCAACATTACTAACTTAACTTTCGGCTATGATAAAACAACGGTACTTGAAAATATAAATTTAACTGTAGATAATAAGGACTTTTTAGCTATTATCGGTCCTAACGGTGGTGGAAAATCTACACTTTTTAAATTGATTCTAGGAATCTTAAAAGTTCAAAAAGGGGAGATTTTACATAAATATGATTTGCAAGAGATTGGTTACGTTCCGCAAAATACAAATTTAAATCTTGACTTTCCTATTACCGCTATTGAAGTGGTACTTATGGGATATAGAAATAAAATATCTTTTATGGGGTATTCAAAAGAGCAAATAGAGGGTGCGAATAAAGCCCTTGAACTTGTGGGCATGGATGCTTTTAAGGATAACAAAATAGGCTCATTATCCGGTGGACAAAGACAAAGGGTTTTTATAGCACGAGCTTTGGTAGAAAAACCAAAACTCATTCTTTTGGATGAACCGACTGCAAATATTGACGTGCAAGGGCAAAAAGAGGTATATGAACTATTGAGAGAGCTAAATAAAGATATTGCAATAGTCGTGATAAGCCATGATTTGTCCGTCACTCTTGGATATGCAAGTAAAGTAGCCTATATAAATAAAACATTGATATATCATGATTTAGAGCAGATCGGTAAAAAACTACAAGTTACTAGCGGTGGACATTTATGTGAAGTGGAATTATTATTGGCTTTAAGCGACAATAAATCTTGTGGGTGTAACCATGCTTGATATACTTCAATTTACTTTTATTCAAAATGCCTTAATATCCGGTATTTTAGTCTCTATTGCAGTAGGGATTGTAGGCAGTTTGATAGTAGTTAATAAAATGACGTTTTTAGCCGGTGGTATTGCCCATAGTTCTTACGGTGGTATAGGTCTTGCTATTTTTTTAGGGTTGCCTATATTGCTCGGGACCACTGCTTTTGCACTTTTGTGTGCAGGATTGATAGCATTCTTGACTATTAAAAAAAGAGAGAGAATAGATGCTTTAATAGGCGTTATATGGGCCGCTGGTATGGCTATCGGTATTATTTTAGTGGATATGACGCCTGGGTACAACGTAGATTTAATGAGCTATTTATTTGGATCAATCCTTGCCGTAAGTAACACCGATATATGGTTTATATTTGTTGTAGATTTATTTATATTAGGTAGCGTTGTTTTATTTTATAAAGAACTTTTAGCAGTTTCGTATGATAGCGAGTTTGCAAGTCTAAGGGGTATAAATGTAAGGTTTTTTTATACTTTGATGCTTGTCTTGTCCGCTCTTAGCGTAGTTTCGGCTATTTCCGTGGTTGGTTTGATTCTGGTGATAGCACTTCTAACTATACCGACTTTTATATCTGAGAGCTATTTCAATAAATTATCTTATATTATGATTTCTAGCGTATTGTTAGCTATAGTTTTTACCGTTATAGGTTTGATATTGTCATATTATTATGATTTAAGTAGCGGTGCTAGTATTATAATTGTTGCCGTGCTTACTTTACTTATTTCAAAAGCGATAAAACGTTAATGCCTTTAAGTAATTTAAATGAACAACAACTAGCAGCTGCTAGTTGTAATAGTGGACATAATCTTATTATAGCAAGTGCCGGTACCGGTAAAACATCTACGATAGTGGGAAGAATAGCCAAACTGATAAATAGCGGTGTAAATCCTAGAAAAATATTGTTGCTTACTTTTACCAATAAAGCTGCAAGTGAGATGATTACTAGAGTTGCAAAGTTTTTCGGTCAAGCTACGGCAAAAGAGATTTTTGCAGGAACGTTTCACTCAGTAAGCTACAAGCTTCTAAAAGAATACGGGAAAAACATTACTTTAAAACAACCCACGGAATTAAAAACTCTTTTTAAAAGCGTATATGAAAGAAGAGTTTTTATGGATAGAAATTCTACTAGTCCTTATGACGGAAGTTATTTGTACGATATTTATTCCTTATATCTCAATAGTAATCACAATCAGACCTTTAAAGAGTGGATAGTAAGCCGTAATAGCGACCATGAGATATACTCACTGATATATGAGGATGTTATACTGGAGTTTGATGAGCTAAAAGAGAAGTACGGATATGTAAGCTTTGATGATTTGCTTACCTTGATGTTAAAAGTTTTGCAAGAAGAAGGCAGAAGTGATATTTTTGATTTTGAAGAGATACTTGTGGATGAATATCAAGACACCAATCCCCTTCAAGGTAAAATCCTTGATGCCTTTAGACCTAAGTCACTTTTTTGCGTAGGTGATTATGACCAGTCTATATATGCTTTTAACGGTGCCGATATATCTATCATAAGTTCCTTTACAAAGAATTATCAAGGGGCTAACGTCTTTACGTTGACAAAAAACTATCGTTCCACTAGACCTATTCTTGAACTTGCAAATAAGGTCATCCAAAACAACGTAAGGGTATATGAAAAGTCTTTGGAGGTTGTTAGGAAAGAGGGCTTTTTTTTACCTAAACTTTTAGTTTTTGATGAATTATTCGGTCAGTATGATTATATCGGTCAAAATATACAAAAATCAAAGACTCCCCATAACGATATAGCTATCATTTTTAGAAACAATTCTACTGCTGACGGTATAGAAGCGACTCTAAGGGAATACGGAATACCTGCAAAAAGAAAGGGCGGAAATAGCTTCTTTGATGCAAAAGAGGTAAAAGTTGTTCTTGATGTGATATTTTTGCTTGTTAATCCAAATGATATGATGGCTTTTATTCATACGTTGGAATACGGTAAAGGTATAGGCAAAACAATTTCAAAAGAGATGTTTGAAGCTTTGATAAAATTAGGGCACGGTGATGTCCATCAAGGGCTTTTACACCCTGATTACGAAATAAAAAACCCTTTCAATGTGGAACAAGTTAGAAATGTTCAGCTTGGGTTATTTGATGATTTTTTTGAGCTAGGAAGTGTGAGTAGATTTAAAGACCTAGGTTTTGAAGAGGCATTCTTAAGTAATCCTATTTTAAAACATCCAAAATTAACAGCCGACGGTGCAATTTATATTTATAGTTTTTATAAACTTTTAAAAGAACTAAAAAGGATTAAACTTCCAAATTCAATGGTAGAACATATTCAAAAAAGTGAGTTCTTCGGATACATAAAAGAAAATCTATCAAAAAAACGTGCAACGATGAAAGACGGTAAAGTAGATGAAAGTATGCAATTTGAATCCAAACAAAGAATAGATAGAAAAGTGATTCTTTTGAGAAACTTATCTTCTCACTATTCAAGTGTGCAGAAATTTATAAATTCAATGGTACTAGGCGGAAACGAGATGAGCCAAGGTGACGGCGTAAATTTGCTTAGTGTTCATGCAAGTAAGGGGCTGGAGTTTACGGAAGTTTATGTTATAGATTTGGCTGACGGTAGATTTCCAAATAGAAAGCTTATGAGCAAAGGCGGCTCCCTCGATGAGGAGAGAAGACTTTTTTATGTTGCCGTTACAAGGGCAAAAGATATTTTGTACTTAAGTTATGCAAAATATGATAAAATAAAAAAGCAAGATTATGTCCCTAGTATTTTTTTAAAAGAGGCTGGTCTTATAAAAAGCTAGATTATTAAGTTAGATTGTGTTAGAATTCTTTTACATGAAAAAATAATTTTTAATTAAGGTTTATAATCAAATGCTTGGTATATTTAAAAAAGCGACTTTACAAGACTTATTAGCAGAGCTCAAAAAAGATAACTTTGATGAGGTCAAAGCTAATGCTATGTTATCAAGCATTGATATCAATCAAAAAACTCAAGACGGTAAGTCTTTATTACACCAATTAAGCAATCAAAACAAAGTGGAAGGTATTTCTTGGCTTGTTAAAAAAGGTGTAAATATCAATTCCGTAGATAATAACGGTTTTACACCGTTGATGATAGCTTCAAGTAGCGGTAGCGTTGAAGCGTTGAAAAAATTAATTTCTTTAGGTGCAAATACCGCCGTTTTAAACAATCATGGTCGTAATGCTCTAGGAGAAGCGGTCTTTGCCGATAAAGAGGAGTGTTTTTTCCTTTTAAAAGATATTACCAAAGAGTTGGACTTACTAGACTTAAAAGGTCAAAATATATTCTTCTATGCTGCCCAAAACGGTAATATTAGAATAATTATAGAACTACTAAAAATAGAAAGTATTAATATAAATCAAAAAGATATAGACGGTAAAACACTTTTATTTGTGGAACAAGTTTATAGTAATAAAGAGATATTAACCACGTTAATAAGCAAAGGACTTGATTTAAAAGCATTGGACAATAACGGTAAGAACGTGTTATTTTATTTTATAAAGTCTAAGAGCTTATCTATTGATTATTTTGAGTATTTGCTTGAGTTGGGCTTTGATTTGGAGCAAAAGGATACAAAAGGAAACACTCTGATTTTTAAAATAGTGAGTCATTTGAATAAACTTTTTATGGATTCTAAAGATGCTCATCGTATAAAAATCTTGTACGAATTAATAGATATTTTATTGGACAAAAAAGTAAATACCTCAATGTGGAACGTAAAAGGTGATAATCTACTTACTATGGCTGCAAGAGCCAAAAATGTTCAATTGATGAAATTTTTACTCAAAAACGACGTAGATGCAAATCATATGACTGAAGATAGAAAAACAACCGTTTCTATTATAGCTATGATGGGCAAGGATTATTTACAAGAACTTATTATGCTACTTGATTTCGGTGCGGATGTTAATATCGAAGATGCAAGAAATCAAACTATTATAGAAAAACTTATTAATGCAGATTTGTATTTGAAGAATAAAATTCATTTAAGTAGAGATGAGAGAAAAGAGATAGTAGAGGAAGGGGATTATCAAAGCGTATTAAAAGAGATACTTTATAATTCAGAGGTAAATCTTCGTAAACTGAACTCAAAAAACGATCCGTATTTTTTTGAAGCATTGATGCTTGATAATGTAGAACTCGTAAGACTTCTTATAAAATACGGGGCAGATATAAATCAACTTAGTCATGACGGCTTGAACGTAATTTATAAGTTTTTGGCAACCCATAAAGACCCTATGAAAGAATCTGAGAAAAAGGCATATTTTAACACTTTAAAAAACATAATAAGTCTAGGCGTTGATATAAATGCAAGGGATAATTACGGCGGCGTTGTATTACATAAAGCAATTTTAGATAATGACGAGCAAACTATCAAAATACTTATTAATGCAAAAGCTGACTTAAATGCCATAGACAACCGTGGAAGAAACCATATCCATAATACCATATGGAAGAATCGTATTAAAATATTTAAACTGATATATTCTTATAACAAGAAACTTCTTAATCAACCTGATAAATTTGGGGTACTACCTATCAACTACGCAGCATTTTTAGGTTATCATGAGTTTGTTGAAGTATTGATAGACCATGAATCCCAAATCAATAATCCTTATAAAAAAGGTAACTATATATTGCAGTTTTTAGAAAAGTTTCATCCAAATTTGAATAAGTTATTGGAACAAAACACTAACAAACATGATAAAGATAAGATAGAACAACTTATAAATAATATGAAAAAAGAATTTGACGTTAAAGATTAGTCTTCCTTCTTAAAAGGAAATAAAATTCTTTTTTTCTCTTCAAAACAACCCAATCTATTGACATTTCTTGAATTTTTAGGTATAATCCGCGTCCATATTTTATGTCAGGTCTTGTTTTTGGCTGTCAATTACAATGAACCTGATGAGTTCTTTGAGAGGTAAAAATGGAAAAAATTAGATTGAAATTAAAGGCATACGATCATAGAGTTCTTGATCGTTCAGTTGCTTCTATCGTAGAAGCTGTTAAAAGAACAGGTGCAGAGTTGGTAGGTCCTATTCCTTTGCCAACAAAAATAAGAAGATATACTGTGCTTAGATCTCCACATATCAACAAAGATAGTAGAGAGCAGTTTGAAATCAGAGTACACGCTAGAATGATTGATATCGTTTCAGCAACTCCAGATACTGTTGATTCTTTAATGAAACTTGATCTTGCTCCAGAAGTTGATGTAGAAGTTAGATCAATGGGTCAAGCATAATAAGGGGTAATTGATGGAATTCATATTTGAAAAAATCGGAATGAGCAGAACTGTATCTGTTCCAAGTGTTCCTGTTACACTTTTGAAGCTTGTAGATTCTAAAGTATGTGAAGTTTTAGAAAACGGAAAAGCTTTAGTTGCGTACAGCAAGGGTAAAAGAACAAACAAGCCTATCGAAGGTCAACAAAAAAAATATAACTTAAGCAAAGAGTTCAATAGATTTGCTACATTAAAAACTTCAAACACTGAAGCTGGAGATGTTGATACATCTGCATTAGCGGAAGGCGTTGTAGTAAAAGCTACTTTTAGAACAAAAGGTAGAGGTTTTACAGGTGTTATGAAAAGATGGAACTTCGGTGGTGGTCCTGCTGCGCACGGACACAGATTCCACAGAAGAACAGGTTCTATCGGTAATAGAGAATGGCCAGGTAGAGTACAACCGGGTAAAAAAATGGCTGGACAATACGGATTTGAAAATGTAACTGTATCAAACGAAGTTGTATCTTTTGATTCAGCAAGCGGTATATTAGTACTAAAAGGTTCAGTTTCTGGTCCAAACGGTGCATTAGGAAAAGTAAGGATTGCTAAATGAGTAAAGCAGTATTATTAAACGAAAAATTCGAAACAAACGGGAATGCAGAACTTCCTGCAAGTTATGAGACTATAAACTCTCACAACTTATATTTGTATGTTAAATCATATCTTGCATCATTAAGATCTAATACTGCAAGAGCTAAAACAAGAGCCGAAGTAAGCGGTGGTGGTAAAAAACCTAAAGCTCAAAAAGGTAGCGGTGGTGCTAGATGGGGTTCAATGAGATCTCCTCTATTCGTAGGCGGTGGTTCTATATTCGGACCAAAAGAGAGAAATTATACTCAAAAGATAAACAAAAAACAAAAAGCTTTGGCTTTAAGATTTGCTCTTAATGCTCACGCTCAAAAAGGTAGTTTATTTGTTGTTGATTCAGTTAGCGTTGAATCAGGTAAAACAAAAGATGCAGTTGCAATAATCAGTAAATTAAACCAAAGAAGTACTTTGGTAGTAGTTGATTTATTAGATGAAAAAACTTACTTAGCATTTAGAAACGTTCCAAATTGTTATGTAGTAGAAAAACAAGAATTAAACGCTTATTGGATGTCTGTATTCCACTCTGTATTGATGGAAAAAGCAGTATTTGATAGTTTAACAGGGGAGAAATAATATGGCAGATATTACAGATATCAAATCAATCCTCTATACAGAAAAAACTATAGAGCTTCAAGAAAACGGTGTAATAGTTGTTCAAACTTCACCAAAAATGACAAAAAACGGTTTAAAAGAAGTATTTAAAGAGTATTTTGGTGTAACTCCATCAAAAGTTAATTCTTTAAGACAAGATGGTAAAGTAAAAAGATTCAGAGGAAGAGTCGGTAAAAGAGCTGATTTTAAAAAGTTCTACGTAACACTTCCTGAGGGCGCGGCAATCGCGAACCTATCGGCTTAAGGGGTAAATGATGGCTATTAAAAAATTTAGACCTATTACACCGGCTAGAAGATTTATGAGTGTATTAGAGACTTCAGATATTACTTCAAAACCAACGGTTAGATCTCTTCTTGTAAGAGTTAAAGCGGCAGCTGGTAGAAATAGTTACGGAAGAATCACAAGCAGACATAAAGAAGCAGGTGCTAAAAAACTATATAGAATTATAGATTTCAAAAGAAATAAATTCGGAATCCCTGGAACAGTTGCAACTGTTGAGTACGATCCATATAGAAACTGTAGAATTTGTTTAGTTAACTATGTTGACGGTGACAAAAGATATATTATTCAACCAAAAGGTTTGAATGTAGGTGATGTTGTATCATCTGCTGTTAGTGGACTTGATATTAAGCCTGGTAACGCAATGCAACTTATCAGTATACCTGTAGGTACAAACGTACACAATATTGAACTTAAACCTGGTAAAGGTGCTCAAATAGCAAGAAGTGCCGGTGGGTATGCTCAAGTTATGGGTAGAGAAGATAAGTATGTTATCGTAAGACTTCCAAGCGGTGAAATGAGAAAAATCCTTGGTGTTTGTATGGCTACTGTTGGTGTAGTCGGTAATGAAGACTATATCAATATGGTTGTCGGTAAAGCTGGACGTGCAAGACACATGGGTATCAGACCTCAAACAAGGGGAGCTGCAATGAACCCGGTAGATCACCCACACGGTGGTGGTGAAGGTAAAACAGGTTCTTCAGGACATCCTGTAACTCCATGGGGTATGCCGACAAAAGGTTATAAAACTAGAAAGAAAAAAGCTAGTGATAAGCTTATCATTTCAAGAAGAAAGAAGTAGGGTAGTTAAATGGCAAGATCAGTAAAAAAAGGTCCATTCGTAGACGGACATTTAATGAAAAAAGTTCTAGCTGCACAAGCTAGCGGTGATAAAAAACCAATTAAAACTTGGTCAAGAAGAAGTACTATTTTACCAGAAATGATAGGACTTACTTTTAACGTTCATAACGGTAAAGTATTTGTACCTGTTAATGTTACGGAAAATCACGTTGGTTATAAACTAGGTGAGTTCGCACCAACTAGATTATTTAAAGGGCACAAAGGTACTGTGCAAAAGAAGGTAGGATAATATGAGTAGAGCAGTATTAAAATTTATAAGACTTTCTCCTATTAAAGCTAGACTTGTTGCAAGAGAAGTTCAAGGTATGAATGCAGAGCTTGCAATTGCAAGTTTACAATTTACTCCGAACAAAGCTGCCGGGATTATCTCAAAAGTAATTGCTTCTGCTGTTGCAAATGCAGGTTTAGAAGCAAATGAAGCGGTAATCACAAGTTGTAGAGTTGATAAAGCTTCTATGCTAAAAAGATTTATGCCAAGAGCAAGAGGAAGAGCAACACCAAAACTAAAACCTACTTCTCACATTATTGTTGAAGTAGCACCAGTTAAAGGAGAGAAGTAATGGGTCAAAAAGTTAGTCCAATAGGAATAAGACTTGGAATAAACAGAAACTGGGAATCAAGATGGTTTCCAACTTATAGCAAAATGCCGGAAAACATTGCTGAAGACCACAAAATAAGAAAGTTCGTTAAAAAAGAACTTTACTATGCCGGTGTTTCTCAAACATTAATTGAAAGAACAGCAAAAAAAGTTAGAGTAACCGTAGTTGCTGCTAGACCTGGTATTATCATAGGTAAAAAAGGTGCTGATGTTGAAAAACTAAAAGATTCTTTATCTAAATTAATAGGAAAAGAAATTACGGTTAACATCAAAGAAGAAAGAAAACCTCAAATTTCTGCTCAGTTAGCTGCTGAAAACGTTGCTCAACAATTAGAAAGAAGGGTAGCTTTCAGAAGAGCTATGAAAAGAGTTATGCAAAATGCTCTAAAATCTGGTGCTAAAGGTATAAAAGTTTCTGTTGCAGGAAGACTTGGCGGAGCTGAAATGGCTAGAACTGAATGGTATCTAGAAGGACGTGTTCCATTGCATACTTTAAGAGCTAAAATTGATTATGGTTTTGCTGAAGCTCATACGACTTACGGTTGTATAGGTGTTAAAGTTTGGATATTCAAAGGTGAAGTACTTGCAAAAGGTATCCAACCTGAAAGAGAACAAACAAATACTCCGGCTAATAAAAAGAGAAAACCTACTACGAAAAAAAGAGGTAAATAATCATGTTAATGCCAAAAAGAACTAAATACAGAAAACAGATGAAAGGTAGAAATAGAGGCGAAGCTACAAGCGGTAACTCTTTAGCGTTCGGAACTATAGGTATCAAAGCTGTTGAACACGGAAGAATTGACTCAAGACAAATCGAAGCTGCAAGGATTGCAATGACGAGAAGAGTTAAGAGACAAGGTAAAGTTTGGATTATGGTATTCCCAGACAAACCACTTACTGCTAAACCACTAGAAACTAGGATGGGTAAAGGTAAAGGTAGCGTCGATAAATGGGTTATGAATATCAAGCCTGGTAGAATTTGCTTTGAAATGGCTGGTGTAGAAGATGAGTTAGCAAGAGAAGCTTTAACTCTAGCTATGCATAAATTACCATTTAAAACAAAAATCGTAACAGTGGATAGTGAAAATGAAATATATTGATATTAAAGATAAAAGCTTAAATGAATTACAAGCTATGTTAAAAGAGAAAAAGGTGTTGTTGTTCGAACTTAAAGCTAAGTTAAAAACTATGCAACTAACAAACACTAGCGAATTAAGAGATGTAAAAAAAGATATCGCTAGAATTCAAACTGCTATCACTGCAGTTAAAGCATAAGGATCAACTCATGAATACACATAAAAGAGAGATTCAAGGTGTAGTGGTAAAGAAAAGCGGTGATAAAACAGTTTCAGTTTTAGTAACAAGAAGTGTTTTACATCCTAAATATCACAAAACTGTTAAAAAGTTTAAAAAATATCTTGTACACGACGAAAGAAATGAAGTGAATGTTGGTGATACGGTATCTGCTTTAGAGTGCAGACCTTTATCAAAAACTAAATCTTATAGATTAAAAGCTATCCTTGCAAGAGGAGTTGAATAATGATACAAAGTTTTACAAGATTAAACGTAGCTGATAACTCTGGTGCTAAAGAAATCATGTGCATCAAAGTATTAGGTGGAAGTAAAAGAAGATATGCAAGTGTTGGTGATGTTATCGTTGCATCAGTAAAAAAAGCTATCCCAAATGGTAAAATTAAAAAAGGTCAAGTTGTAAAAGCTGTTGTTGTTAGAACTCACAAAGAAGTTCAAAGAGAAAATGGTTCTTTAATCAGATTCGATGACAATGCTGCGGTTATCCTTGATGCAAAAAGAGAGCCTGTTGGAACTCGTATATTTGGACCAGTAGCAAGAGAAGTTAGATATGCAAACTTTATGAAAATCGTATCACTTGCTCCGGAGGTATTATAATGGCTGTTAAATTAAAAATTAAAAAAGGCGATACAGTAAAAATAATCGCCGGAGATGACAAAGGTAAAACTGGAGAAGTTATAAAAGTTCTACCTAAACAAAATGCAGTTCTTGTGAAAGATTGTAAAGTAGCTAAAAAAGCTGTTAAACCTGATCAAGAAAAAAATCCAAACGGTGGATTTGTAAACAAAGAGATGCCTATCGACATTTCTAACGTATCTAAAGTAGAAGGAGCATAATTATGGCAGCAAGACTTTTTGATAAATATAAAACTGTTGTAAAACCTGCTCTTGAAGCTGAGTTTCCAAAAAACAAAATGCTTACGCCTAAAATAGAAAAAGTTACAATTTCAGTTGGTGCGGGTCAAGCTATGAAAGATAATAAATTGATGCAAAATATGGCTGACACTATCTCTTTGATAGCTGGTCAAAAAGCTCAAATTATTAACTCTAAAAAATCTGTTGCAGGTTTTAAAGTAAGAGAAGGTATGCCTGTAGGTATTAAAGTTACTTTAAGAAGTGAGCAAATGTACGTATTTTTAGACAAATTAATCTCTGTTGCATTACCGAGAGTTAAAGACTTTAGAGGTCTTAACAGAAACGGTTTTGACGGTAGAGGTAATTATAGCTTTGGTCTAAATGAGCAATTGATGTTCCCGGAAGTAGTATATGATAACATTATAGTAACTCACGGTATGAATATCTCTATAGCTACTACAGCACAAAATGACTCAGAGGCTTTTAGATTATTAGAGCTTATGGGTATTCCATTTACTAAAGGAAGAGAATAATGGCTAAAAAGTCTATGATAGCAAAGGCTCAAAGAAAGCCTAAGTTTGCAGTAAGAGCATATACAAGATGTTCTGTTTGTGGAAGACCAAAATCTGTATATAGAGATTTCGGACTTTGTAGAGTATGTTTAAGAAAAATGGCTAACGAGGGATTACTTCCCGGTGTTAGAAAAGCAAGCTGGTAGGAGATAGTTATGATAAACGATATGATTGCAGATGCGTTAACAAGAATAAGAAATGCATCTTTAAGAAGATTAGATGTAACTACATTGCTTCATTCTAACACGGTTGAAGCTGTACTTAATGTATTACAAGCAAAAGGATACATTGACAGTTTCAAAGTTGTTGAAGGTGACAACAATAAAAAAACGATTAGTGTAGTTTTAAAATATGATGATAACGGTAAAACAGTTATCAATGAAGTAGTTAGAGTTTCAAAACCTGGTAGAAGAGTTTACAAAGGTTACACTGAACTAAAAAGCTTCAAAAACGGTTACGGTACGATAGTGGTAAGCACAAACAAAGGTGTAATAAGCAACGATGAAGCTTATGCAGCTAAAGTTGGCGGCGAAGTACTTTGTACTATTTGGTAAGAGGTGAAATATGTCAAGAATCGGAAAACAACCTATAACAATACCAAGCGGTATAGAAGTAAGTGTAAATAATGGAGTTATTACTGTAAAAAAAGGTAATAATGCTACGCAAATTGATACAAAAAACAGAGTAGTAGCTGAAGTTAAAGACGGTGCATTAGTTCTTGCTCCAATAGGTAACGAAGCTGAAAATAAAGCTTTCTGGGGAACATATAGAGCATTAGCAAACAATGCAATCGTAGGTTTCAGCACAGGTTTTACAAAAAGACTTGAAATCAACGGTGTTGGTTACAAAGCAGCGGTAAACGGTGATGTATTAGAAATGGCATTAGGTTTTTCACATCCTATTAAATTTGAGATACCAAAAGGTATTTCTATTTCTGTAGAGAAAAACATTATTACTATTACGGGAAGTGATAAAGGACAAGTTGGACAAGTTTCAGCTATAGTTAGAGGTTATAGACCACCGGAGCCTTATAAAGGTAAAGGTGTGAAGTATGTTGATGAAACAATCATCAGAAAAGCCGGAAAAACTTCTAAAAAATAAGGTGTGAGTGATGAGTAGAGCAAAAGAAATAGCAAAGAAAAATTTGCTAAGAGCAAAAAGAAAATTAAAAGTTAGATCGAAAATCAACGGAACTGCTAATAAGCCTAGAGTATCTATTTTCAAATCAAATAGATACATCAATGTACAAGCGATAGATGATGTTGCAGGTGTTACATTGGCTGGACTAAATAGTAAAACATTAGATTTAAGATCTAATAAAGATGGTGCAGTAGCTTTAGCTGCTAAATTTGCCGATATGCTAAAAGAGAAAAATATAACTGATGTTGTATATGATAGAAACGGCTATGTTTATCATGGTGTAGTTGCAGCGTTTGCTGATGCACTAAGAGAAAACGGAATCAAACTATAAGGTTAAGCGATGGCAGTAGTAAATAGAGAAGATTTTCAAGAAGCAATCGTAAAGATTGGAAGAGTAACAAAAGTTGTAAAAGGTGGAAGAAGATTCAGATTTACGGCTTTAGTTGTAGTTGGTGACAAAAACGGTACAGTTGGATACGGAACAGGAAAAGCTAAAGAGGTTCCTGATGCTATTAAAAAAGCATTAGACGACGCTTTCAAAAGCTTAGTAAAAGTTTCAATCAAAGGTACTACTATTGCTCACGATATAGAGCACAAGTATAACTCTAGTAAAATTCTTTTAAAACCGGCATCAGCGGGTACGGGACTTATCGCAGGTGGTGCGGCAAGACCTGTTCTTGAGCTTGCAGGTGTAAAAGATATTATTGCTAAATCACTTGGTTCAAACAATCCAAACAATCTAGTTCAAGCTACAGTTGAAGCTTTGGCTAAGATAAAGGGGTAAGCAATGTTAGAAAATTTACAACCGGCTGAAGGTAGCGTAAAAAACAGAAAAAGAATCGGTCGTGGTCAAGGTAGCGGTACAGGTAAAACTGCCGGAAAAGGTCACAAAGGTCAAAGAGCTAGAGGTGGATACAACGAAAAAAGAGGCTTCGAAGGTGGACAACAACCAATCCATAGAAGACTTCCAAAAGTTGGTTTTACTTCAAGAGTAGAAAAACCTCTTAGTTTAAATGTTGACAAAATAGCTTCAATCGCTTCTTTAGAAGAGATTACAATAGCTAGCATAGCTTCTGTTTACAAACTTTCTAAGTCTGTAACAAGAGTTAAATTAATCGGAAAAAACGCAAAAAATTTAGTGAGTAAAATAAAAGACGAAAATATAACTACTTCTGGAAATTAATTATGAGTAATACTTTAGTAAATAAAATTCTCATAACACTAGGTTTTATTTTGATGTACAGGCTGTTGGCATACGTGCCAGTGCCTGGCGTTAATATTGATGTGGTGAAAGAGTTTTTTGACTCAAATGCTCAAAATGCTCTAGGACTTATTAATATGTTCAGTGGTAATGCCGTTGAAAGACTAAGTATTATTTCACTAGGTATTATGCCTTATATCACGGCATCTATTATCATGGAACTTCTTGCTGCAACTTTCCCGGCTCTTGGTAAACTAAAAAAAGAGCGTGACGGAATGCAAAAATATATGCAAATAATCAGATATACTACTATTTTTATCACTTTAGTTCAGGCTGTTGGCGTTTCTATGGGATTAAACTCTCTAACGGGAAGCAACGGAGCTAGTGCGATAAGTATAGATATGGGTACGTTTGTTATGATAGCATCTATTTCAATGCTTGGCGGAACTATGTTATTGATGTGGATTGGTGAGCAAATTACACAAAAAGGTATCGGTAACGGTATCAGTTTGATTATATTTGCAGGTATCGTTTCTGCTATTCCTAGTGCGATAGGTGGAACCGTAGAACTTGTAAACAATGGTCAAATGAGTTTCTTCGTGGTTATAGGAATTCTTTTAGTTATACTAGGAACCGTAGGTGTTATTATCTATGTTGAACTAGGTGAGAGAAGGGTACCTGTTTCTTATTCAAGAAAAGTTGTTATGCAAAACCAACACAAAAGAATTATGAACTATATTCCAATCAAAGTAAACCTAAGCGGTGTTATCCCTGCTATTTTTGCAAGTGCTATATTGATGTTCCCTGCTACCGTTTTGCAAAGCAGTCAAAACGAATATATAGTTATGATAGCGGATTTATTGAATCCAAACGGTTATATGTTTAACGTATTGATGTTTTTCTTTGTAGTCTTTTTTGCATTTTTCTATGCTTCAATTACTTTTAACGCAAAAGATATATCTGAGAACTTAAAGCGTCAAGGTGGATTTATCCCAGGTGTAAGACCAGGTGAAAGTACTGCATCGTTTTTAAATGAAGTTGCAAGTAGATTGACTTTTACCGGTGCTATTTATATGGGACTTGTTTCTACTGTTCCTTATTTGGTAGTAAAAGCTATGGGTGTTCCATTTTATTTCGGTGGGGTAGCAGTACTTATCGTAGTACAAGTTGCTATCGATACTATGAGAAAAATAGAAGCTCAACAGTATATGAATAAATATGACACATTAAGTGCTACAAGGTTATAATTTTGGCTATTCCTATTAGAAAGTCTAGCGACATACAAAAGCTTCACACTGCAGGTCTTGCAGTGGCGAAGACTTTGGATTATTTAAAATCAAACGTAAAATCAGGTATGACACTTCTCGATGTTGACAAAATGGGTGAGGATTATCTCGTAAGCTTGGGTGCAAGACCTGCGTTTAAAGGTTTATACGGGTTTCCAAATGCTATTTGTACATCTTTGAATGAAGTTGTTATTCACGGTATTCCAAATAACACCGTTTTAAAAGACGGAGATATTTTAGGAATAGATATAGGTAGTGAGATAGACGGTTGGTACGGTGATGCTGCTATAACTATGCCTATTGGTAAAATATCTTCTGAAGATCAAAAGCTTATTGATTGTTCTTATGACGCTTTGATGTATGCTATTGATGTAATCAAAGAGGGTATGAGATTTAAAGAGTTGTCTTATTTGATAGAGAGATTTATCCGAGGTCGAGGATATGTACCTTTGGTTAGATTTTGCGGTCATGGGATAGGTAGAGAGCCACATTGTGACCCTGAAGTTCCAAATTATTTGGAATCACCGAATCCAAAACAAGGTCCTAAAATAAAAAACGGTATGGTTTTTTGTATAGAACCTATGATATGTCAAAAAGAGGGTGAACCTGTAATTTTAGAGGATAAATGGTCTGTTGTTTCGAGTGACGGTTTGAGAACGAGTCACTATGAACATACGGTTGCAATCGTAAACGGTAAAGCACAAATTTTAACAAAAATTTAATATCGATAAAGGAATAAATTAAAATGGCAAAAGATGATGTAATAGTAATTGACGGAGTTGTAAAAGAGGCTCTTCCAAATGCTATGTTTAGAGTAGGACTTGATAACGGTCATATAGTACTATGTCATATATCCGGTAAAATGAGAATGAATTATATCAAAATACTACCGGGTGATAAGGTAAAAGTTGAGATTACTCCGTATTCGCTAGATAAAGGTCGTATTACTCACAGATACAAATAATAGTAGAATAATTCTTTTTTGAACCTTCTTTGTTGGAATTTAATCTAAATCTTCGTGATTTGCTACTTGTAAACTCATTAATTTAGTTTAAACTCCACTTTGAATATCTGAAAAGTTTTTTATTCTACATCTTCTTCGGGTGCTTTTGGCGTCTGACTACTACACTATAACCTTTCAACCCAAAGCTCAAAAGTTCTATCGGGAATAAACTATTTATCGTCTTCTTTATCTATTAGTTCTTTTGCAAAAAGGGCATCGACTGAAGATTGTAGGGTTTGTTTTTTGGTATCTATTTTTAGATACTAATAGTATAGTTTGTGCCTTATATGAAAGTAAATACTATAAGTATCCGTTTTTGGATACCAATGGCTTTATATTGCGGATAGAAGCATTTAGTTCTAGTGCAAGATTTGCCTTATTTTTTGGTAAATTGTTAAAAATCCAATGGTGATTTTATATCGCCTTTATTTAATTCTTTTACAACATGCGTATAAATATCGCAATAAATGAACATGAAAACTATATCATAAACTTAAAACTTATTTAAAAAATATGGCAAATTCAAGGAAAGCTTGCTAAAGCAACCGCTATTCGCTACTTTTGCAATACTTTTTATAGTTAAATATGTAAGAATAGTTTATTTAAGGTGTTTGTCGTTGTTTTGATATACGACATATTTTGTGTATGTTATTTGTTTATTTTAAGGCTGTTTTATATATAATGTATATTCAATAAATAGTTAGTGTTCTAAAGTCATTTTATGGTCTAAGATAAAGATAAAACTTAAAGGAGTTGGTTATGGCAAATGCAAGAGATGTTGTTGATTATTTTTTGTCAAAAACAATTAATGATGATGATGCAAAATTAACGAACTTAAAAATTCAGAAATTAATTTATTATGCACAAGGTTTTCATTTAGCAATTTTTAATACAGAATTATATCAAGATGAAATTGAAGCTTGGCAACATGGTCCAGTATGCCCAAAGATTTATCATGACTTTAAACAATTTGGTTCCAATATAATTCCATGTGATGAATGTGAAAAAGATTTTAGTGAAATATTCAATGAAGACCAAATAGAGCTATTAGATGAAATATATGATGTTTTTGGTCAATTTAGTGCTTGGAAATTAAGAGATATGACGCATGAAGAGCCAACTTGGATGAACAATAAAGATTCTGCTTCTACGATATCACATGAGGAAATGAAAGAGTATTTCAAAACTAGAGTTGCTTAATGGCAAAACAAAAAAGAATAAAACAACCATCTATTAATAAAAGTAGCAGAATTACTACGACAAATCCTCCAGATTATGATGAAAAGCCACCGTTATTCTCACTAGAAAAAGTTGTTGGGGATAAGTATTGTTTTACAAAATTATCTGATGAAGATAAAAAACAATTTGCAGAGAGTATTTACAAAAGAAAAGATACGAAGTGGAAAGATATTAAAAATTTACCAAAGCATGGGCTAGGCACAGAAAAAATACCTAAAAATCAAATTAAAGGTTCAATTCCAAGTTATATTACAGAAGATATGAGTGATTTTTTAGTTTTTAGATTTAATGGAAAAAAACCCATGGTCGGATATAGAGAAAAAAATATTTTTTATGTACTATGGTTTGACTCAGATTTTACATTGTACGAACACTAACAAATCAGGGGAGCTAATAAATTACCCTGTGGGCAATTTATTGGCTCATTTTAAACGTTAGATTTTACAGGGGACTTGCGTGAGAATTAAAGAAGAATACAAAAAATCGGGCTATTTTTGGCTCCCAGATAATGAGAACAAGAAGATCCCCGGTACTCTCAAGATTTCAGATGGTGGTGACATTGAACTGGAAGTAGTAGGGCTTTTCGATGAGAGCATTAAAGCATTTAACGGGGAAGATGATCTCAGTCGAATTATTGGTCATGTAGAGAAAGATGGCCTAATAACTCTAGATAACTGTTTTTACAAAAAGAAGAATTTTGCGTTCGGTGGAATATCAAAGTCATTAGTACATGTAAACCGAGTCTTAAGCGGCGTTGCGTATGAGAAAGATGAAGAAGTTACATTCAACACAGTTTCTTTTTCAGTAGAGGGGCTAAATGAATGGCTAGGAATTAGCGGGATTGCTGTGTCATATGGTGAAGATTATAGAACCGCTACAATCAGCTATACACCCCAAGACGAAATTGTTTATTGCCTAAGTAATGGATTCAAACTCCATATCTGTTTTGGCTATACTCTTCCAGATATGCCCAGCACAACTGAAGCAAAGATAACACAACAAGCATATTTCAAATTATCTTCTGATGAAGCTAAAGAGCTTCCCGACTTTATTGAGATACTACATCAAATAACATATTTGCTCTGTTTTGCAATTGATGAAACTGTCACCATCAGTGATGTTTCTGCCACATCAAATGAAATAGTAACTGAGGTGTCGGAAGGCAAGAAAAGGCCGGTTCCTATTAAAGTCTACTACCCAAGCCTACCGTTTTCAGAGAGTCTACCTAAGATTGACAACCATAGAATGTTATTCAGGTTTGGGCAAGTTCGTGAAAATGCAGAGGCCATAATTAATAAGTGGCTTGAAGCATACTCAATAATAAGGTCGGCGCTTGGATTGTATTTTTCGGCCGTCACAGGAACACACAAATACTTAGACGGAAAATTTTTAGCGCTGGCGCAAGGTTTGGAGACTTATCATAGGAGAACGTCGTCCGAGACCCTTATGGAGAAAGGGGTATTTAGGGGGCTCGTGGCTACCCTATTGTGCTTAGCGCCGAAAGAGCACAGAAAATGGTTGAGAGGTCGATTGTTCCACGGCAACGAAATTAATCTAGGTCAAAGAATTAAAAAAATCATTGAGCCATATAAATCATATCTTGGGAATAGCAAAGAACGTAACAAAATAATTAGAGGTATAGTGAATACTAGAAACTACCTTACCCACTATAGTGAAGAGCTGGAAAAGGATTCTGTGAAAGACGTGGATTTATGGGTTTTGTGTCAAAAGATGGAAGCTATTTTTCAACTCCACCTTCTACAGCAACTAGGTTTCACGGTATCCGAAATCCAAGAAATACTAGCCAATAACTATAAACTCAAGCAGAAATTCAATGAAATCTAACAATCGCATACACTCGGACAACAAAAAGCGTCGCTCCTTTGTCGCTTTGCTTTTTGTTGCCGGTGATGCGTTGCGTTAGGATACAGTTTTCATCATAAACTATATTTCAATTTGACAAATAGTTTAATAAGACTGACATATGAATTATATACCAAATCTAATATGTTTTTGAGAATTATGTGCTATAATTGTATGTATAATATAAATACATATCAAAAAGGTAGCTAATGAATACTCTAAAGGTACGAAAAAACTTTTTGCTTGATAGTGAAACTATTGATAAAGCGACAGTTGTTTTAAAACATAAACACAAAAACTTGACGGAGGCTATCAATCTTTATTTTCAAGCTATCGCTAAAGACCCGAGCATTGTAGATACGATTGAAAGTACAGCTTCAAAACGTACAGGTGGTTTTATAGGTATGCTTGATGGCAAGATAGGAAATGATGATTTTAAGGATATGAAAAGAGTACATCATGAAAATATTTCTTGATGCTAATATTTGTTTGGATTTGCTTGATACTACAAGACCAACTGCTAAAGAATCTATAAAATGGTATATGCTGAATAAAGACGACATATCAAAAGAGTTTTATTTTTCCGGTGATTTTATTACGACCTTTTATTATATTTTAACACAAAAAAGAAAACTCCTTCCAAAAGATGTCATAAACGCGATAGATACTTTATGTATGGAAATAGAGCCTATATACTTAACTCATAGTGATTTTAGCACTGCAAAGAATAGTTTTGTACAAGGTTTGTTTGATGATTTTGAAGATTTAATAGTGATTCAATGTTGTGTAAGAAATGGTTGTGAACAATTTATAACAAATGATAAAAAGCTTCTTAATCTCTCTATTTTTGGGAATATAGATATTTGTAAACCTTAATCTACCAAATCTTGGTGACTAAATCAGGTGTTTATTATCAACGAAATAGGGGTTATTTAATCCCTATTTCTTTGGAAAAGTATGGGTTGCTTAGAGAAAATTTGCTTAGGATTCTGCTATAAACTACGCTATTTTCAAACATATCACCCATCATAATAAAATGTTCAGTTTTAAATTTGGTTTTGAGTTGGTTTAGGATAGAAATAATCATATCTGCTAGTGACTCAAACACGCTATATGCAAGATATGCGTTTGGTGTATCTGCTAGTTTGAAGCTCATCATTGTACTTAAGAACGCACTATAATCCATACCGCCTTCGGTGAAGTTGGTATCCATTTTGACTCCGCCGTTTCCTCTAAATTCTAGTGATTTATCGCTTACGCTTTCAAATGAGCCGTTAAGCTCAAGTATGATAGCAATAGCTTCAAACAAATCACCGGTATTTGTCGCCAAAAGTTTTTCTATAATTTGTGGATGTTTTTTCTCAAAGTTTACCAAAAGTTGGGATTTGTTTGTATCGTTTTTGAGTTGGTTTAGTACATTTTGTAGGTCAAACTTTTCAAATCTTATAACCTCTTTGGTCTCTTTTGAGTCGCTTAGGATAAACGATATTCCGTTTGTATAGCTAAGCTCTGCTCCTATAGTAGCAGCTTCAAATCCGGCTTCTTTTTTGATGTTTGAAAACTTATTGATGATAGGGTCTGTATCTAAGTTTTTAAGAGCTTTTAGGTGATTTTGTAAGAATAAAATATTTTTTTGTATTACGACTGCTTTGTTTTGGTAGTTGTCATGAAAAAACAGATACGATACATCGCTATCTTTTGCATTGAGTGCTATTAGAGTGCTTTTTACGGTACTTGGAGATTTTATCCAGATATAGTTTTTGCCTGTTAGTTCTTTTAGTGTTTCATCTGCTACGGTTACTTTGATAGATGGTTTTTCTATGCTAAAGAGGGCTTTTTTCTCCTCATCAGTCATAATAAACAAATCATCCACCTTTGAAGCATCGGTAAGAAGGACGCTACACCCCTCGCTATAGTGCGGTGAAAATGTGGTATAGTCTTCTACGCTTTTGCCCGTATTTGAGTAGTGGTTGCATATCACCGTATCGCTTAGGTAGTGTGGACTATCCGGTCTTGTAATCATTTCAAGACATTTTGGACAAAGTGCAATATCATAGTTTTCACTTCTATAGTCGCTTTTTGTTACGTTTGTGTCTGTCATAGAGGTATTAATATCACCCAAAAAAAGCGAGTAGGGGAGGTATTTGTTACATAGTTTTGAAAACTCTTCAAGAGCTAAAGAATCGCTATCATCAAGAGTCAGAGTTATTTTATAGTCGCCGAAAGCAACTTCCCCGTTTATCCCTGATTGTTTTATAAGTTCTTGTAAAAATCCTGCAAAATAGTTGTTTGTACTTTTAAAATTGATAGTTTGTATAATAGCCATAAGTTACCTTTTTAGTTATGTTATAATTCTCGTTGTAATTGAGCGTGAGAATAAAGTTTGATAATATCGTCTATAGTTGTATAGTTTTCTTTTTTTGTATATGATACACCAATGTTATCGAGTTGTTTTAAAGCAGTTTTTATGAAATCATCAAATTTGTTTTTGAGTTCGTTTGTCAATCCTATATCAACGCTCTCTATATCGTGAGGTATTATACCCACAATATGAACATTTGCCATTTTATCAAGCATAGAACAAATTTCAAGCATTTCTACTATTTCCACTTCGTGAGCATTTTGTTTGTAGCTTCCAAGACCTAGAAGTTCATCTGCCGGTATGCTGTAAATGCTACCTGCTTTATCGTCCATGCTTATAGTATCAAGTATCACTACGTTGTCATAGTCTTGATAGTATGTCATAAGTTGAAAACCAAGAACACCGCCGTCTACCAAAGTCACATCTTCGCCAAACTCATAGTTCGCCTCAAGGTATCTTTGGGCATATACCCCGACACCTTCATCTTTAAAAATAATAGTACCCGCACCGACTACGGCTGTGGTTTTTTGCATACATAACCCTTAAAATAGGTAAAAGGTAAAAAGTAAAAAGTAAAATCCAAAAAATTACTAATTACCAATTACCAATTACCAATTACTTATTTTATTTTTCTTCTTTTACGAATTTAGTTCCGCCGAAAGCGATATTAATATCGCCCTCTTGCCAGAATACGCTTCTCCATACTTGATAATAGATATGGAACATTACCCATACGATTATAACATACATTGACATATGGTGAGCTATTCTCACGTCCATATATGTACCGCCTGTAACCCATACCGTCCAGTCTGTAGCAAGATGAAGCATCCAAGGCCACCAAGCACCGATAGAGCTTTGTCCTGAAGCTAGACCGTGAACGTATAGTTGAAGTCCCGTAAGAAGCATCCACAATAACAGTAAATGGAATATAGTAAAATAGACTATATTGAAGCTATCACTATGGCTTGAATCAAATCTTTTTACCCTATTTAAAGTAACAAGATTTACTACTACTTCCGTAAATTCTTTTATATTTTTACCGTTTGGAATAAGCTTTTTATACGGTTTTTCAAATCTTGAAAAGAAGTATAAATAAGCTATCACTATACTACTAACATCAAAGATAATAGCAGCCATAAAGTGTATCCATCTGTTCCATGCCATAACGAAAGTATGTGCAGAATCCTGCGATATCATACTTTGGTAATATGGATGAGCTATATATAGACCCGTAATAACGGCTGCTACCATACAAATTGCCACGACCCAATGATTGAATCTCATAAAAGCCGTCATTCTTTTTATTTTATTGTAAGCCATATTACACCCCTTATATGCTGCAACTTGTCCCGACTTTAAACTTAGCCAACTCTTTACCTTTTGTATCTATGATATGTACCGCACATGCAATACAAGGGTCAAAACTATGTATTGTTCTAAGTATTTCAAGCGGTTGGTTCACATCCGATACTTTCGTACCTATCAAAGCTGCTTCATAAGCACCCATTCTATTTTGATAATCTCTAGGAGCTGCATTCCATGTACTAGGAACTACGGCTTGATAGTTCTCTATTTTGCCGTCTTTGATTTTTACCCAGTGTCCAAGACCTCCTCTTGGAGCTTCAGCTAGGCCGTAACCTTTTGCATCTTTACTTACGGTGTTGAAATCAAATTTCGTCCAAGTATTAAGATCACCGGAAGCTACGTTTGCCATTAGCTCACCTATCCACTCATGCATCACGTCAGCCATAAGTTCAGTTTCTATAGCACGTGCAGCAGTTCTTCCTATCGTAGAGAATAAAGCAGCAGTAGGAGCAGGTTTGCCGAGTCCTAGTTTATCACCGAGATTTGCTAAGAAAGTCGTTACGTATTTCGTGATTCTCTCATCTTTTGCCGCAACACCTATGACCATTCTTGCCAACGGTCCTACTTCTACTCTCTTATCATCATACATAGGAGATTTAATCCATGAGTATTTTTCGTTTGTTTTTAAGTATGCAAAACCGTCGGCTTTTTTCTCTAGTCCCGTATATTTAGGATTCGTAGTACCGTCAAACGGATGTTGAGCACCGCTTGCTTCGTACCAGGCGTGAGTTACGTCTTCCGTTACTTTTGATTGGTCAAACGGGTGAAGCGTACTTAAATCACCGTTTAATACTACTCCTGAAGGGAAAAGTAGGGCAGATTTGTAAAAGCCCGTGTCATCAAGTCTAAAATCACCGTAACTTAGGTAGTTTTTAAGACCTGCACCGGTACCGTCAAGTGCTTCACCTACATATACGCTTCCCGCCATATAAACATCCGGTAAATATGCTGTTTTGATAAAGTGTGTAAATTTTTTCAACAATGTTTTAAACAGTGCCAAACGTGCAGGATTTTGAATATCTTGAACACACGTTACTCCGCCTACTACGATACTTTGTGGATGAGGTTGTTTCCCTCCGAATATTGCCATTAGTTTAGCCGCATCTCTTTGTAAATCAAGGGCTTGTAAATAGTGAGCGGTTGCTATTAAGTTTTGCTCAGGAGTTAGTTTGTAGCTTTTGTTACCCCAATAAGCATTTGCAAAAATACCTAATCTTCCCTCTTTTACAAACTTTGTAAGTCTTTCTTGGATTTGGATAAGTTCGCTTTCACTTACACCGTAAGGAGTTTTACACCATTTAAATGATTCTTCAACAGTCTTTTTAGGGTCAGCTTTCAAAGCACTTGTAATATCAACCCAGTCAAGACCGTGGAGGTGATAAAAATGAACAACGTGGTCATGAATATATAAAGCACCTTGCATAAGATTTCTTACCAATCTTGCATTTTTAGGTATAGTCAAATCAAAAGCATGTTCTACCGCTTCAATACTTCTTTGGTAATGTGTCCCCGTACAAACACCGCAGATTCTCATAGCCAAAAGACCTGCATCCCTAGGGTCACGACCTTTTAGGATAGTTTCAATACCTCTAAACATAGTTGAACTTGCATAAGCGTCCGTTATAACGTTGTTATCATCTATAACAGCTTCAATTCTTAAATGTCCTTCTATTCTCGTTATCGGGTCTACTATAATATGTTTACTCATTTGAATCTCCTTTTTTACCTGCTATTACACTTGCCGTTGCATGTATTCCTATTCCTATTGCGGCTGCGGTTAATAATCCCAAACCAAACTCATCTACGCTACTTTCAACTCCACCGGTAGGTGCTTTGATACGACTTGCGGAAATCGGTCTTTCCGTTGCATATTTGTCCCAAAAATCAGGTTCACTACATCCGATACAACCATGACCTGAACCTATCGGCCAGTTTACTGCTTCGTTGTATCTTACTATTGAACAGTTATTGAACGTCATAGGACCTTTACATCCCATTTTGTATAGACACCAGTTATTTTTAGCTCCATGGTCACCCCAAGACTCTACAAAGTGTCCGGCATCAAAGTGAGCTCTTCTTTCGCAGTTGTCGTGGATTCTATAACCGAAAGCAAATTTCGGACGATTTAGGTGATCAAGTGCCGGAACTTGCCCCGTTAGAACAAAGTGTAGTATAGTTCCCGTTATATTTGCAGGGTTTGCAGGACATGCAGGGATATTGATAACAGGTTTGTTTTTTACTATATCTTGCACACCAACGGCACCTGTTGGATTTGGAGATGCAGCCGGAACCCCACCAAACGTAGCACATGTACCTACGGCTACTACGGCAGCACTTTTTGAAGATATCCTTAAAAGGTGTTCTTCAAAAGTTTCGCCTTTTGGTCCTATCGTTCCATACATTCCGTTCATCGCTCTTGGAATAGCACCTTCAACAACACACAAAAACTTACCGGCAAATGTTTCTACGGCTTCGTCAAGATGGTGTTCTGCTTCATGTCCCGCTGCTGCTTGAACGGTATGATTATATTCTAAAGAGACTATATCAAGAAGTAACTCATCTATCGTAGGAGCGTCACTTCTAAGAATTGCTTCGGTGTTACCCGCACAGTCTTGGAGTTCTAGCCATATGATAGGTACTCTGTTCATAAGCTCTGCGGCTCTTGCTACCACAGGGGTAAATGATGCAGGGAGCATAAGCATCGCACAGGCTGCACTTGCCCATTTCATAAAATCTCTTCTACTTAGACCGTTTGCTTCTAGTATCGTATGTATAGAAGTTTTATAAGCTCCTTTAGATTTTTCAAGCTCGGTCAGCCTGTTTTCCATTAACTTCATCAAGTTATCATAATACTCACTGCCACGATTAGTATCTACTCTAGCACCTTTTGCACTAAACAGCTTACTGAGGGCTTCTCTTTTGTCTATCATGCCAAACTCCTTTTAATTAATAAATGAATAGTCATTCGTTAGTTCAATTTTATTACAACTAAACTTTAGTAAAACTTATATTACAACTTTTTTAGTTCCTAAATGATATAAGAGTGATATAAAATTATAATTCTTTTATAAAGATTTGCTACAATGGTGTAATTTTGCAAAAGGGATAACCATGAAGTTTGTATTTGTTTTTATGATATTATGGTCGTATTTAAGCGGTGCAGTTATAAAAGATATGTTGCACAGAGAAGTGGTAATAAAAGAGAATAAAAAAATCGTTGCCATAGGTCCCGGGGCTTTGCGACTCATCACATATATGGACTTACAAGATAGAGTTGTAGGTGTAGAAAATATAGAGTTATCTTTTGATACAAAATCTACTTATAGGGTGGCATTGGATAAAAATACGATGGTAAATCTTCCCGTTATAGGTGAGGGTGGAGCCGGTAAAATGCCGAATCTTGAAGCTTTGATAGAGACTGATGCCGATATTATATTTGCTTCTTTCGTATCTTTTGAACAAATAGAGATGATTCAATCAAAAACCAAAATTCCAGTGGTGGCTCTTAGCTACGGTGCAGGTTACGGAAGTACTACAAATCAAGACAAATTAGACGATGTCAAAAAATCGTTGCTTTTGATAGGTGAGATTATGGGGAATACCCAAAGGGCAAAAGAGCTTATAGAGTATATGGGTGGGCTTGAACAAGAGATAAAAACACTAATACAAAACGATAAAAAAGTTTATATAGGCGGTATAGGATACAAAGGTGCAAGGGGTATTACGAGTACTGAGAGTGATTATCCCTCTTTTGAGCTTCTTGGACTTAAAAATAGTGTAGCTTCACCTATATCAGGGCATATTGATATATCTTTTGAAGAGCTGATTTCCATAAATCCTGATTTCGTATTTCTTGATATGCTCGGCAAAAAAATCATAGATGAAGAGATAGTATCCAAAAAACCACTGGTAAACTTGCTTGATGCCTATAAAAACAACAAAATATTATGGTTATATCCGTATAATTTCTATAATACAAATATTGAAAATATCTATATCAATAGTTATATAATAGCTTCTCATTTCGGAGCAGATGTAAACGTAGAGGCAAAACAACAAGAGATATTTACAAAGTTTTTCGGTATTAATGCCGATAAATTAAAAGGGTTAAAAACTGCTAAGTTCGTTAAATAAAAGATTTTTATACTTTATTAGTATTGTTGTGTTATTGTTTTTGTTTGTCATCTCTTTGATGATAGGCTCAAACGGTATAGATTTTAACGATATTTCAAAGCTAGTCTCTTTTGATGAGAGGTTTATGATTATCCTTGAAGAGATAAGATTGCCTAGAAGTCTTGCAGCTTGTTTGGTAGGTGGGGCTTTGGGTTTGAGCGGTGTGATTATGCAAGGTGTTTTAAAAAATCCTTTGGCATCACCTTTTACTCTAGGTGTTTCACAAGCCGGAGCATTTGGTGCTAGTTTTGCTATTATCGTCTTGCAAAGTTATAATAGTGCTTTTATAAATAGCACGTTTTTGACCACTATTTGTGCCTTTGTTGCTAGTTTGATATGTGTTGGTATAATTTTGTATTTCGGTAAATTTACCGCTATGAGAGCCGAGTCGCTTATTTTAGCCGGTGTGGCAATAGGTGCTACATTTGGTGCTGGAACTATGTTTTTGCAATATTTTGCGGATGAGGTAGATGTGTCTGCTACTATTTTTTGGACTTTTGGAGATTTGGCAAAGGGTGATATAAGCCATAGTTTGATTTTGGCGGTTGTTTTGTTTCCTTCGGTTTGGTTTTTTTATCGTATATTTTGGAAATTTGATGCTTTGATGTTGGGCAATGAAAGTGCTGTTAATCTTGGGATAAGCGTAGTGCGACTCAGGATTGTAGCTATGGTTGTATCTTCATTGCTTAGTGCTTTGGCTGTAGCATTTTTCGGTATTATAGGTTTTATAGGACTTATTGCACCTCATATAGTAAGGCTTCTTGTGGGGCATAGCCATAAATACGTGATACCTTTGAGTGTAATAAGCGGTGCAATTTTGCTTTTGGGTGCAGATATAGTTGCTAGAACAATACTATCTCCTTTGGTTGTACCTGTCGGGATTTTTACCTCTTTTATAGGGGCACCTTTGTTTTTGTATCTTCTTAGTAGGAGGGCAAAATGACCTTTGAAGTCAAGAATCTAAGTTGCACGATAGAGAACAAAACTATCATAGAAGATATAAATTTTACTATACGTTCAGGAGAGCTTAATATCGTAATAGGTGCAAACGGTGCAGGTAAAAGTACCTTACTCAAAGCTATAGCAAGGGTTCAAGAGTCAAAGGGAATATTTCTTTTGGATGATGATAATATTGCTTCTTACGGTATCTCTAAAATAGCCAAAACCGTATCTCTAATGCCACAGTTTAATAACAACGTACATTTAAGCGTTAAAGAGATTTTAGAACTTGGCAGAAGACCTTATAGCGGATTTACTTTACTCAAAGAAGATTATGAGATGATAAATTTGATAGTAGAAGAGTTGGAGTTGGATAGGTTTTTGGATAGAAGTATGAATACTTTGAGCGGTGGGGAGAGACAAAAGGTCTATTTGGCAAAATCTCTTATTCAAAACCCAAAAATATTGCTTCTTGATGAACCTATTGCCCATCTTGACCCGAAAAATCAACAAGAGATATTAGAAATAGTAAAAAACATCACCATCAAAAAAAATCTGATTACTATAGTAGTTTTGCATGATTTGCAAAGTGCATTACATTACGGTGATAATTTGCTATTTCTAAAAAATGGGAAATTACTAAAACATTCGGTGGTAAAAGATATAAAAAGTGAAGATTTGGAAGAGTTATATGATATAAAATGTAAGATTTTCAAAAACGAAGGGCATCACTTCGTCCTTATGGGACACCGCCATACCAATGACGGTGAAGTAGGGCATAACCATTAAAAACGGTAGTTTATACCCACAAGCCCCATATTGATACCATCGTTTGGTTTTTTGATACCGCCGTTTGAATAGTGCATATATCTTAGATAAAGGTCAATATTGTCTTTTGTTAAACCGATACTAAATCTATCTTCAAACTGAAAACTAGAAGACATATTTTTGGTATCTATCAAAGTATCCGATAAAAAAGCTACACCTATACCAAAATCTATATAAGGTTTGTATCCTTGGGTAGTATATTGATTGAAATCTAGTACAAATACCGGAGAATAAGAGATAGCGGAAATATTGTTATTATTGCCGTTCCAGTAATTTAGTCCTAGTTCGTGAAAACCTTTGATGTCAAACGTATCATTTGAATAGATAATCGATTCAAAATATTTTTGAAGTCCAAACCTACCTATATCTACGGTACTACCGCGACCTCCGTTGATACTTATTCCGTAGCCGTCTTTAGCAAAAAGAGTACAAAAGCTTAAGGATAAAACAATAAACACCGACGCTAAGAATTTATTCATAACTTGACCTTTTATAAAGTTTTTTTAGAATTGTAGCAAAAGTGATATAAAAAATCTTAGTGTGTAGTACAAACTGAACAAACATCAAATGATTTAAAAACCATTTTTGCTTCTTGTGTATTTTTGAGTCCAACCATCGCATTTTGTGCTATACCCATATTTTCTCTTGAACCACACCCTAAATTCCACTGTGTAGGCGTAATAATAGAATAATCTTTGATAATCCCATTTTGTAATTCAACGCCATGTATCAAAGAGCCACGAGCTGCCTCGACGTATGCAATACCGTTACCTGATAGATTCTTAATATCTATTTTTGGTTTTATATAGTTTGGTTCCCTTATATCTATTATATTAATAAGTTGTTTGCTATGATGCAAAAGTTGTGCCGTTTCACACACCCTAGCTAGTATTCTACTAAATATTGAATCACCGTATTTTCTATGGGAGTCTTTGATAAGTGGGATTTTGTTTATCATTGCACGTGCAAGAGGCCCTACCTCGTAAGATTTATTTTTGTAGTAAACGTTTTTTGCATAAGAATCGGATATAAACTCCTCTTGTACATGCTCTATTTTTAGTTTTTCACTTACGACTGTTTTTTTACTTTTCCCTCTTTTAAAGTAACTATTCTCGCCAAATGCTATAAATCTATCATAACTTTTCCCCATATCCGTTAGATTATGGTATATGATTTTTAGTAAAATATCTACTAAATCTCCTTGTTTTTCAAAAATATGTTCTATACTGTCACATATCCAAAACTCTTCAAAATCAACATCGACCAAATTTTGTTTGAAAAACAATAAGCACTCATCTATCAAATGTGTTACTTTAATTAAATCTCCGTTTGTAAAAGATGAGGTAACGCCGCCTACTATCGAGTATGAATTATGTGGATATTGACCGGCAAGTATAGCAATAGCTTTTGCCATCAAGGATGAGGCATAGACCGCTTTTTTTGGGTCTTGCGGCATTCCAAAAAAAGGTGTCATAACCAAATAAAACCATTTGAAGTGGTTTTGGATAAGTTCAAAATTTAGGGTGAGTTCTCTAGTGATTTGTGCTTTTTGTGATATCTCTATTGAATCATAGCAGTTTTCAAGAGCCTTAGTCGTAGCTATTAAGTGAGCATGACCGCATATTCCGCAAACTCTAGGATTTATCACAAGTGCATCAAGGGCAGGTCGATTTTGTAATATCTTTTCTATACCTCTTGCGGTTAAAAACTCGATTTTTACATAGTCTATCAATTCATCTTTGAAGCTAAAATCTAGCTTTGCTTCACCCTCTATTTTTTCTATAAGTTCTATCATCACATCATCTTTTTGTTTAATCTATCTATCTTAAATGCTTTCGTAACACCGGCAATACTCAAATATGCACGTTTAGGAACTCCAAGAGGTAGGTATTGAGGTACACCCATATTTTTCTTTGTTTCAAAAAGGTTTGTTTTTGGGAAAGTGCTTTCGGTGCATCCAAAACAAGGACTCCCCGAACGTGTTTTGGAGTTTACTTCGTTCCACAATATTTTATTGCAACTCCCGCTTGTATAAGGTGCTTGACACCCATGGTCGTAGTACAAACACCCCTCTAGTTCACCGAATCTATGATTATCTACTTTATATTCAAAGTATTCATTTCTAACGCAACCGTTATGTATCGTGTATGCAAAATACTCTTTAGGTCTTAAGTAACTATCCAAAGGAATATCAAAATGTTGTTTAATAGAATATAACGTATTTATAAGTATTTCAGGCTGTATAGGGCAACCTGATATTGATATGGTTTTGGCTCTTAAGTGTAAAAATTCATCTTGCAAGTTTTCACCCAGAAAATGAAGTCCCGCAGGGTTTTTGTATGAAGCATATTGGAAAATACCGCCGAATGTTGCACAAGTTCCTACGGTAATGATTTTTTTAACGGTTTTGGAATATCTATGTATGATGCTTTTGATATTTTTATCAGCCCTTTGGAAATCATCCGCCACTGCACCGTCAAGAAGTAAAATATCGCACTCTTTTGTATTTTGCGTAATTTCTAATAAAGTGTATGTGCTATCCAAAATAGGGTGATAAATAAACTCAAAGTCATTTAAAAAAATATCTATATGTGGGTAGGTCAAAAAAGAGTGAACATTACCGTAACAACTGATACCGCTTAGCCAAAGTATCTTAGTTTTCATCTATATTCACCTTTTTTAGATTTATTTCTTTAGTGCATTGTATATATTGTCTGCTATATCTTCCACGTAAAAATCTAGTTTATTAGGTAGTATTTTCTCACCGTTTAAAAATACCATACCGCCCAGGTATCCCATAAAAAGACCGAATGCGCTAAAGAAGTCTTGGTCTTTTAGTTCCCCTTTTTGTACACCCTCTTCAAAAAATATCATAATCTCGGTAACAAATTCACTAACACAAGCCATACCTTCGCAACCGTCTTTGAAAACTTCTCTGTTCGATAAATAAACTCTCAAAAAATAATCAATCATTTCAGGTCTTGATTTGGCAATATCAAAATACATAATCACTATTTTTTTCGTTTTCTCTTTGGTTGAAATATCTTGTTCGTTTATCTCTTTTAATTTTTCACCGAGATATACGGAGATATATTTGATAATCTCTTTTGCTAAAATATCTTTTGATTTGAAATAGTTGTACATATTACCTACACTCATTTTAAGTGAATTTGCAATATCGGGTATGGTAGTAGTATAAAAACCTTTGAGTGCAAAAAGCTCCAGTGCAGCGTTCATAATCTGCTCTTTTTTTGTTAATCTTTTTTGTGGCATTTGATTATCCTATAAAAATATCAATAACGATACAAATAAAAAACACTATTCCCAAATAACCGTTTATCGTGAAAAATGCACGGTCTATTTTGCGGAAATCTTTATTCACCAAATAGTGTTCATAGCTTAGCATCAAAGCACCGAATACTACGGCAACATATGCAAAAATACCTAAATTTGCTTCTATTACGAATAATAGCCAAAAAATAATAGTCAACGTATGAAATAGCTTTGAAATCAAAAACGTCTTTTTAGCACCGAATTTTGACGGTATTGAGTGAAGTCCCAGCTCTTTGTCCACCTCTATATCTTGCAAAGAATAAAGCAAATCAAAGCCGGCTACCCAAAACATTACCCCGATACTTAGATAAATAGTCCACAGATAAATAGTTTCACTGACCGCTACTACACCTGCAAGCGGTGCCAAAGCCAAAGATACACCGAGTATAATATGAGCTAAGAAACTAAATCTTTTAAAGTATGAATAACTCCCTATGATAAATAAAATAGGGATACTAAGAATAAATGCGAGGTTATTTACAAAGTATGCAACCACCACGAAAATAGAAGCATTTAAGATAGTAAATGCAAGTATATGCTCCGGCTTTACACGTCCGTCAACGCTAGGTCTGTTTATGGTTCGTGGGTTTAGGGCATCTATATCTCTGTCTAAATATCTATTGAGTCCCATGGCAAAATTTCTCGCACTAAGAGCAGCAAATAACCCTAATACTAATAATCCCCATCCAAACCATCCGTTTGCAGAAACTACCATGGCTATAAATATAAAAGGTAATGAAAAAATAGAGTGGCTAAATGCTACCAACTCGTTGAAATCTTTTAGTTTTTGTATAAATGTGTTCATAAGTTGTATTTTAGCAAAAAAAAGGTTGGCTTTTGATAAGCCAACCTTTTTTTATAATTCAGATTTTAAGATAGCACCGCTACTTGCATTTGTAACTAGTGTTCTATACTGACCTAACCATCTTGATTTAAGAGGTTTTATTACAGGTTTAAATTCCGCTTTTCTTTTTGCAATTTCTTCATCACTTAAATTTACTTGTAATATGTATTGATCCACGTCTATATGTATCTCATCACCGTCTTTTAGTAATCCTATCATACCACCCTCGGCAGCCTCAGGTGAAACGTGACCTATACTAGCTCCTCTAGTAGCACCGCTAAATCTTCCGTCTGTTATAAGAGCAACTTTGTCACCCAGTCCCATACCCATGATAAGAGATGTAGGTGCAAGCATCTCTTGCATTCCAGGACCTCCCCTTGGACCTTCGTATCTTATTACTACGACATCTCCAGCTTTCACTTTACCGCTTGTTATTCCAAGGATTGCCTCAGGTTGTCCGTCAAAACATACTGCACGACCGGTAAATACTCTACTACCCGTAATTCCTGCAGTTTTGATAACGGCACCTTGTTCTGCTAAGTTACCGTAAAGTATAGCAAGACCGCCTACTGCAGAGTAAGGATTATCTATCGTGTGGATGATATTTGTATCCTTTATATATGCATCTTTTATTTTTTCCAATATACTTTCACCGCCTATGGTTGGGTTGTCAAGTAGTATATCGTCTCCACGTCTGCTCATTTCTTTCATAACGGCATTTACACCACCGGCTTTATTTATATCTTCCATATGAACGGTACTTAAGCTTGGAGATATTTTTGCTATATGAGAAACTTTTTTGCTTATTGCGTTTATATCGCTTAGCTCAAAATTAACACCTGCTTCTTTTGCAATAGCCAACATATGTAAAACAGTATTTGAACTTCCACCCATTGCCATGTCCACGGCAAAAGCGTTTCTGACGGCATTTTCATTTAATATGTTCGTTAATTTGAATTTTTGAGTTAGTTCTTTGCTTTTTGCTATCTCACAAATTCTTCTTGCAGCTTTTCTATAAAGCTCTTCTCTCTCAGGTGTAAGAGCTAGTATAGTACCATTACCCGGTAGTGCTATCCCCATAGCTTCCATCAAAGTATTCATAGAGTTTGCCGTAAACATACCGCTACAGCTTCCACCGCTTGGACATGCGTTACACTCTATATCTTTTAGCTCATCAACACTTATTTGACCTGCTTCGTATTTACCTACCGCTTCAAACGCAGTCGCAAGGTCGATAGGCGTACCGTCTTTTGTATAACCTTTTGCCATAGGTCCGCCGCTTACAAATATTGTAGGAACATCAACCCTCAATGCACCCATTATCATACCCGGTACTATTTTATCACAGTTTGGTATAGCTATCATTGCATCAAGTTTGTGTGCATTCATAACAGTTTCTATAGAGTTTGCTATGATTTCTCTCGAAGGTAAAGAAAAAAGCATACCGTCATGCCCCATTGCTATACCGTCGTCAACACCTATCGTGTTGAACTCAAAAGGTACACATCCGGCATTTCTTATCTCTTCTTTTATAATATCACTTACTTTGTCTAAGAAAAAATGTCCAGGTATAATCTCTATAAAAGAGTTTGCAACTCCGATAAACGGTTTATCAAAATCTTCATCTTTTAAGCCTGTCGCTCTAAATAAACTTCTATGAGGGGTTCTATTGTGCCCTTTTTTTACTTCATCACTTCTCATACATTACCTTTATATTGCTTTTAAAAAATTGTTCTTAATTATACCAAACAACTAATAAAAAGATGATTTTAAAAGAAATTTAGAAAAATATATATTTTTTTGTAAAAAACCCTTTACATTTAAAATTTTTTTTGCTATAATTCCAGTCCAAATTTGATGAAAGCACTTAAATAGTGTTGCGGGCGTAGCTCAGTGGTAGAGTGCAACCTTGCCAAGGTTGATGTCGCGAGTTCGAATCTCGTCGCCCGCTCCATAAGCTTTTTTCATTTTTGCGAGTGTGGCGGAATAGGTAGACGCGCAGGACTTAAAATCCTGTTCCGGTTTCGGAGTGTGAGTTCGATTCTCACCATTCGCACCATAAATTTGGTGTTAATAAAACTTGATAATCGGCGACATCGCCAAGTGGTAAGGCCGGAGCCTGCAAAGCTTCTATCCCCGGTTCGAATCCGGGTGTCGCCTCCATTGGCTTATCGCCATTTTTTATTGTAGAGGGTTGGCTGAGCGGTTGAAAGCACCGGTCTTGAAAACCGGCGAGGTGAGAGCCTCCGAGGGTTCGAATCCCTTGCCCTCTGCCATATATCTATCAAATACAATCCAATCATATCTTACAAACTTCAACAAATTTCCATTCAAAACTCAATTTTGTAATTAGTATATTGGTATATTGGTATATTGGTATATTGGTATATTGGTATATTGGTATATTGGGGCAGACTTTCTCTTCCCCAATACACCAATAACTAATTACTAGTTACTAATTTCTAAAACGCTTCCCACTCATCATTAGATGATTTTGTAGGGGTTATTGTTTGTATTTTAGGACTAGGTGCATGACTTGTTTTTGCAACAGGTACGGTAGGTTTCTTGACTATAGGTTTTGTGTGTACCTGCGGAACTTTTACTTGCGTAGAAGACAATCCCGTAGATTTTCCTTTTACCTCGTTTTTACCTATAAACTCTTTTTCATTTGCACTACTTACTACAAGTTTGGCTATTTCATCTGTTAAGACTGCAACATCATGTGTTTGAGATGCTACCATTGCGTTTTGTTGTGTTTGTTGGTCTAGTTGAGTTACCGCATCATTGATTTGTTCAATTCCTAGTAACTGTTCTTTTGAAGCATGTTCTATATCCGATATAAGATTTATAGTATGTGAAATATTTTTATTTAGTTCACTATATCCTTGTATCATATCATTTGCTATAGCTTTACCTTCATTTGCTTTTGATGTAGCACGTTCAACTATATCTTTTATCTCTTTAGCTGCTTCTGCACTTCTTGCCGCAAGATTTCTTACCTCTTGAGCAACTACCGCAAACCCTTTTCCTGCTTCACCTGCCGTTGCAGCTTCTACCGCGGCATTAAGACTTAATATATTTGTTTGGAATGCTATTTGGTCTATTACGCTTATAGCTTCATTGATAGCAGTTACTTGAGCATTTATCTCTTCCATTGCAACGGTTGTTTGATTTGCTAGTTTTTCACCTTTGTTTGCACTAGATGTTACGCTACTTGATAGTGATGCCATCTTAGCAATATTTTCCGTATTATTTCTTATATTACTTGTCATCTCTTCTAGTGCTGCCGCCGTTTCTTCAAGACTTGCCGCAGCTTCATTTGAGCTTTGGTTTAGTTTGTCAACGTTTTTAAGAAGTATATTACTACTTTCATCTAACGTAAGACCGTTTTGTTTATTTTCGACTAGCATTTTGTTTATAATATCGGCTAAACTATTTAACCCTGTAGCTACTTCTCCTAAATTTCCAGATATTCTATGGGTAAAATTTAGTTTTTGGAAATGGGATAAAGCTTCAGATATTTTATTCAAATCACCGTCAACTTTTGAAGATACTATTGTGTATAGTTCATTTATGCCGTTTTTAAGATCTTCTATACCTTCGTTTTTAGTAGATTCTGTTATGTTTTGTTTCATGATACCTGTTTTTGCTAAATCAATAGATTTTTTAACTGCATCTATGACTTTTTTTGCATCTGTAATATCTTGAGCAAATTTAACAACTCTAGTAACTTTTCCGTTTGCATTTTTTACAGGTGTATATGATGCTTGAATCCAAATAGAGCTACCGTCTTTTCTAATTCTTTCAAACTCATTGATTTGAGATATTCCGTTTGCTAAATCGTTCCAAAAATCGGTATATGCTTTTGTGCTAGTATATGTTCTATCGCAAAACATCCTGTGGTGATTGCCTACTACTTCATTTAGTCTATAGCCCAATGCATTCAAAAAATTATCGTTTGCATGGAGTATCTTACCGTTTGGCTCAAAAGATATAATCGCAAAGTTTTGCTCCATTGCACTTAATCTACCTTTTTCTTCTTCCGTCTTTCCAAAATTAAACATAACAACCCTCCCTATCCTATAATATAGTTTATTTAGAGCAATGCTACACTACCAATTATTATAAATAACTTAACATATCAATGACATATGAAATATAAATGAAAATAAAGAGAATATAATAGTATTTATTAGTGTCTAATTAATATCTTTATTTTTATTTAATAAATTATATAATCCTTACTTTTCCCCAAATTTAGCCTTAAAACTATCAAAATGTTGTTTGTTTTCTATATGATATTCTTCGTAATAAAATTTGATAATATTTTTATTGTCTATAATAGAAAGATTTACGGTACCTATATCAAATTTGATATATTTGTCAGATAAAATCAAGAAATCATCACCCTCAAATCTAAATATCTTGCAATCTTTAAAGTAACTTTGAAGTTCGTTTGATACGAGTTTTAAGAGTTCGTTACCTTTATTCCAACCATACTCTTTGTTGAAAGATGCAAATTGTCTAGTTTTGATAATGTATGCAAAAAAGTTTTGTTTCTCTTCGTTTAATACTAATTGCAAATATGCTTCATTGTAAAGCCCAGTGAGGTTGTCGTTAAAGAAATATGAAAATCTTTGTTTTTCAAGGTCACTTTGAGGCATTTGCGTAGTTTGGTGTATGGAAATATTTTTTAGGCAATTATTAGCTGCATTAACTACGGTAGGGTGGAATTGTGTACTGCTAAATTTATTGAGTTCGTTTATCGCATCTTCTATACTCAAACGACCTTTGTATATTCTATTTGTGGTCATAGCATCAAAAGCGTCGGCGACTATCATAACATGAGCTTCCAACGGTATTTCATCACCTTTTAGACCGTAAGGATAACCGCTACCGTCGTAGTGTTCATGATGATATTTCATAATTTCGGCAAGTTCGCTATACATTTTGACTTTTGATAGCATTTTGTATCCTGCAGATACGTGGTTTTGGATAAGTTTGTATTCTAGTTTATTTAAACGTCCCGGTTTTAGTAAGATAGTATCGGGTGTAGCTATTTTACCGATATCATGTAAAATAGCAGCTTTTTCTATTTTTTTGATAGTAGCTTCTTCTATATGCAACTCTTTTGCAAGGAGTCTTGAATATTTTGCAACTCTTAGCGTATGCCCTGCGGTATATGCATCACGCTGTTCTATCATATCTACAAATGCAAGAATAGTTTCTTCATAATTCGTAATTTGTTCTTTTTGAAGATGTTCCGTTAGTTTTCTTTGTTTGTATGCACTAAGAGCCATTTTGATATCTTGAGCAACGGTATCAAGTATATTTATCTCTTCCGTATCAAACCCGCCGTATCTGTCTGTAAAAATGGTTATTAAATCAAATCCGTCATGACTTTCTCTATCAAGAAGCGGTAATGTAATAGAAGCTTGTAACGCATAGTCGTTTTTTCTATGATGAGGATTATTGGACGACATATCAATATTATTGTCTATGCTCCAATGTTTTGTTTTAATAGCATTTGTAATAGATTCACATATTTTCATAGATTGAATAGTACTAAAAGAGTAATATTCTTCGTTCAAATATTCATACAAATCACCGTGGCTATATTTGATGTGATAAGTTTCATCATTAAAGTGGGCAAATATTATCATCTTATAACTAGGATGGTGTTTGAGCTTATTTAAACTAGTTTTTATAATAGAACTTATTGAATAGGTTTCAATAAGAGATTGATTGAGTTCACTGATGGTTTCAAGTAAGCTTTTAAGGTAATGTTCCTTGTCATATAACTTATTGATTTGATTTGTTCTTTCTATGACTTTAATTTCAAGATTATTATTGAGATTTTCTATCTCCTCTTTTTTATCAAACATTTTTTTGATAAGATAGAGCAAACTAGAAAGTGCTAGGAAGAAAAAGCCTATCACCATAATATAAAAAGTTAAATATTGGGATTTGATAGCGGCAATAGCATTTTTATAATTAATTGTAGGTATAGTAATCTCAATACCGCCCCTTAAATCTCCTACTTTAAAGTCGCTATGGCATTCAATGCAATTTTGAGTAGTTCTCAATGCCCCTATAAATTGTAAATCGCCGTTATTGAATTTATAATAAATACTATCTGCAGGATTGCTTTGAAAAAACTCTAATCCTTCTTTTGAAAAACCAAATGCTAAATTTTCTTGATTTTTAGGTTTTAGACTGTAGATATTAAAAAAATATTCATTGTCGCGTATATGTGCATAATCGCTTTTGAAAATTCCACCAAATTTGTTATGCCAAATTTCTAGTTCTTTTATATTTTTATAATGGGCTGATGCTTCTTGTATAAGAAGTTGTCTAGATTGTAATATTTGATTGTTTTTGGCTTGATAAAGAATATATAAAACGATAGACAAACCTATAAAACCAACTATGGTAAGTATTATAAAGACAGATTTTTTATTTTTTATATTCATATTATATTCCGTATTAAATAAGATTAACGGTTTTAATTATACTGAATATGTAGGCTGGTGTCAATATATAATACAATCAAAATCAGCGGTTTATGCATCTTCCTTTTGCCAATTTCGTTTTAAATTATGTATATAAATAATAAGCACGAAAAATACTGCGGAAGTTATACCCAAAGCTATCAAAAGATTTGTCTCTTCCGGTACCGTTTCTAATAGTATAAGTTTTCTTATAATTACTACAAATGCAATTTCTAAAAACGTCAAAGCATAGTCAAAACCGTTTTTAATAAAAAGTGTTTTTACTATAGCAATTACAATTAACGTAAATAAACCATCCGTTAAAATCATTTTTATTGAAGGAAAATCAAGTGCACCTTGGGATAGTGTAAGTGAAATTATTTTGTGGGAAAGACTTAAAAGGCATACCGCAAGATACAAAATCATAATAGCTATAAAAAAATATTTGAGAAGATTTATGACTCTCATTAATATAGTGTCTATTTTACTCTCTAGTACTTTATCTATATTATTGAGTTTTACAAACGTATTTTCAATAAAACTTTTTTTAGGTGTATCTTCCATCGTATATCCTTAAATAAGGAGTTGTATTTTCGGAATCATATCATTATAAACATAAAAAAAGGGTGATGAAAATGAATCCATCACCCTTTTTTGTAAAAGTTTGAAAAACTTATACCGCTTCGCTTCCTGTTTCACCGGTTCTTATTCTGATAACGTTATCTATAGGAAGTATAAATATTTTACCGTCACCGATTTTACCTGTTTTTGCAGCGTTTGTAATAGTATTTACTACACTGTCAACCATTTCGTCGTTTACTATTAATTCTATTTTGATTTTCGCAAGAAAATCAACTATATACTCTGCACCTCTATAAAGTTCACTGTGACCTTGTTGTCTTCCGTAACCTTTTACGTCACTTACGGTCATACCTGTGATACCAGCCTCTGTTAAAGCCTCTTTTACATCTTCCAATTTGAAAGGTTTGATTATAGCTTCTATTTTTTTCATAGCTTACTCCTTATGCTCTTTTGAACTCTGGATAACACTCTAAACCAGTTTCAGCAATATCAAGTCCATTTACTTCAGTTTCTTCGTCAACTCTTAGTCCAACTACCATATCTAGTATTTTCCATACTATGTATGAAGCTACGAATACAAACACACCTACTACAACTACACCTTTGATTTGAGCCATCAATGTAACTTCAGGATTGAAGATACCTACTGCTAAAGTTCCCCAGATACCTGCAACCAAGTGAACAGATAATGCACCTACCGGATCATCAATTCTTAGTTTATCAAACATAGGGATAGCTAACACTACAAGTAAACCACCTATTAAACCTTCGATTAAAGCTACGTTTATACCAAGGTCAGGACCTGCAGTAACAGATACAAGACCTGCTAAAGTACCGTTTAAAACCATAGTTAAGTCAACTTTTTTGTATATTAGTTGAGTTAAAACAGCAGCCATAACAGCACCTGCAGCAGCACCCATATTTGTACTAGCTATTACAGTCGCAATTCCGTCTATATCTTCTTTGCTTCCAAGAGCAAGTTGGCTTCCACCGTTGAATCCAAACCATCCCATCCATAAGATGAATGTACCTAAAGTTGCTAAAGTCAAGTTAGAACCTGGAATAGGTCTTACTTTTCCGTCACTTGTATATTTACCTTTTCTAGCACCTATGATAAGAACCGCTGCTAAAGCTGCCCATCCACCTACAGAGTGAACAACAGTACTTCCTGCAAAGTCGCTAAATCCAGCCATCAAACCGCCAAGTTCGCTTCCGCCCCAGCTCCAGTGACCTTGGATTGGATAAATAACAGCACTTAATACTACGGTAAATATCAAAAACGGCCAAAGTTTCATTCTTTCAGCTACGCTTCCAGATATAACCGACGCAGCAGTAGCAACAAACACAACTTGAAAGAAAAAGTCAGCCATTACCGGATAACCCATATCTTCATTTGTAAAACCGCTTAACATAGCACCGCTTCCTATGAAAGCACCGCCTTCACCATACATAAAGTTGTAACCTACAAAATAGTACATAATACAAGCTATCGCAAAAAGTGCAATATTTTTTGTAAGAACTACCACATTGTTTTTTGTTCTTGTAAGTCCTGATTCAAGCATAGCAAAACCAGCTGCCATCCACATTACTAAAATCCCTGAGAATACGAATAAAAATCCGTCAAGGATATATTTGACGTCTTGAAAATTTTCCATTTTCACTCCTTTGCTTAATTTCTACATTCAAATTATGTCATATAATATTCAATTTGCGATAACTTTACTTGTATAATAAATATACAATTTGAGTGAATAACTAATAACATATACCATATAAATACTATTCAGTGCTTTATAAAACTAAATAAGGTAAAATACAAACCATGAAAATAGAAGAATTAAAAGAAGGTAATATCGTATTTAGAGAGCTTGGTTTCAAGCACTTCGAAGATGACTTCGAGACCCTAGTAAAAAAAGGTCAAACACCTGAAGTGCTTTTTATAGGATGTAGCGATAGTAGAGTAGTGCCTGATTTGATAGTTGACTCAAAACCGGGTGATATGTTTATCCTTAGAAACGTAGGTAACTTTGTACCGCCTTTTAAAGCCGATAACGATTTCCATGGAAGTGCAGCCGCTATTGAGTACGCCGTAAGCGTACTCAATGTAAAACATATAATAGTTTGCGGACACTCCTACTGCGGAGCTTGTCAAGCACTGTATAGTGACCTAGGTGATGATGTAGGACTTATCCATGTAAGAAAATGGTTAGAACTTGGATATAAAGCAAAAGAATACGTAATAAAAGAGTTCGGTAACCTCTCAAAAGAAGAGATATATAGAAAAACAGAAAAAACTTCAATAGTTTACCAACTAGAAAACCTTCTTACCTACCCTGAAGTAAAAAGAAAAGTAGATGAAAACCTACTTACTATACACGGTTGGTATTATAAGATAGAAGACGGCTCTATTGAGGAGTATAATATGAAAACACATAAATTTCAACCCTTAGGATAATACAAAATGACTGAAACTAGAAAATTACCTAGAAAGACTATTATTTGGATAAGCGTATTGGCTGCTTTGGCTGTTGTATATTTTTTGATGAATATGGTAGCAAAACAGGGGCAAGTTGAAAACGCTTTGGATGCTATGAATATCAAGTATGACAAACTAAAAGTATTTACGTCAGCTTCTGTAAAACACAACGAAAGCGGAGTGAACGGCTATCAATTTACCGTAAGATATAATAAACTAGATAACGGCGAGTTGTGTAAAGGTTTCGTGATAATACTTAACAACGGTCAATATGTAAACGATGTAGAGTGTAAAAAAGAGGAATTATGGTAATTGAGAAGTTAAATAGGGGTGAGAGGTTGAATTTTGACGAAGCTTTGGCTTTGTATGATTTGGATTTGATTACGCTAGGAAAATACGCAAACAAGATAAGAACCGATAAATTCGGCAAAAAAACATACTATAATATAAATAGACATATCAATCCGACTAATATTTGCAAAGACGTGTGTCAGTTTTGTGCATATAGTGCAAGTAGAAAAAATCCAAATCAATACACTATGACTCACGAAGAGATTTTGAGTGAAGTGGAAAAATCGGTACAAAACGGTATAGATGAAGTACATATCGTATCTGCTCACAATCCACACACGGGACTAGAGTGGTATTTGGAAGTTTTTAGAAAAATCAAAGATAAATTTCCACACTTACACGTCAAGGCTTTGACGGCTGCTGAGATTCACTTTTTGAGTACGGAGTATAGTAAATCTTACGAAGAGATAATAAATCTTATGTGTGAGTACGGTGTGGATTCTATGCCGGGCGGTGGAGCTGAGATATTTGACGAGGTTGTGCGAAAAAGAATTTGCGGCGGTAAAGTCAAAAGTGATGAATGGCTACAAATCCATAAAATTTGGCATGAAAAAGGGAAAAAATCAAATGCTACCATGCTTTTTGGACATGTAGAAAGTAGGGCAAATAGGATAGACCATATGATGAGGCTTAGGGAGCTTCAAGATATTACGGGTGGTTTTAATGCTTTTATCCCTCTTGTGTATCAAACTCAAAACAATTATCTAAACGTAAAAGAGCCACTAACTGCTCAAGAAATACTAAAAACAATGGCAATAAGTAGAATAGTTCTTGATAATATCCCAAGCCTTAAAGCCTACTGGGTAACATCTACTATGAAACTAGCTCTAATAGCTCAAGAATTTGGGGCAAATGACCTAGACGGTACTATAGAAAAAGAATCAATCCAAAGTGCAGCAGGGGCAAACAGCAAAAACGGTATGCCTTTGAATGAATTTGTAGAACTTATAAAAAATAGCGGATTTGAGCCTGTAAGAAGGGATTCACTTTATAAAGAGTTAGATTAAAAAATGATAGTTGAAACTCCCAGTGTATGACTGGAAGTTTCCTAAAAACGGGCATATACCATCTTAATCCTGAAATCTTAATCCTGAAACCTTAACTCTGTTTTTTTACTTTTGAAGCTCTGCCAACTTAGCTTTTACTGCTTCGCTATGACCTTTTACTTTTACGTTATCCCAAATAGCTTGGATTTTTCCGTCAGGGTCTATGATAAACGTACTTCTAACTATCCCCATATACTCTTTACCGCACATTTTTTTCATTTGCCATACGCCGAAATCTTGTGCAGTTTTTGTACTTTCATCGGCAAGTAGCGTGATACCTAAGTTTTGTTTTTCTATAAAACTTCTGTGTTTTTTTGGACTATCTGGGCTAACACCTAGTATCACTGCACCCATATCCTCAAAATCAGGCATAGAAGCGGTAAAGTCACAAGCTTCAGTTGTACATCCAGGTGTATTGTCTTTTGGATAAAAATATAAAACTATCCATTTCCCCGCTAAATCTCTTGAACAAATCTCTACTTCATCTTGGTTCGGTAAGCAAAAATCAGGTGCTTTATCGTTTATTTTTAACATATCTATAATCCTTTATATTTATTTCTTTGCTACAAATGTGGCGAAATTATACCATTTAAAAAGTATATCACAGCTTTTAAAACCGGCATCGAGTATCATCTTTGTATTTTCTTCTACGCTATAAGGCACTAGTACATTTTCCAACGCTTCTCGTTTTTGGCTTATTTCATACTCGCTATATCCCTGAGCTTTTTTGAAATTGTAATATTCGTCTATATAGATTTTGTTTAGTAATTTATCTTCGCTTATCACTTTTTCGCTAAATATAAAAATCTGTCCATCCCCTAGCGATTCATATATTTTTTTGATAAGTTTTTCTCTCATAAGCGGTCTAATAAATTGTAATGTATAGTTTGAAATCACCAAATCGGCATTTTTCATATCTATATTAAAAGCATCATCACAGATAAACTCTAAATTTTGTACACCGAAAGCATGAGCTTTTGCTATCGCTTTATCTATCATATGCGAAGATGTATCTATACCGTAGGCTTGTAGTTTGTAGGGTGATTTTTTGATAAGTTCTATTAGAGTCGAACCGGTAGAACACCCTATATCATACACTATGGAGTCGTCTTTTAGGAAATTTTGAGAAAACGCAGTAACTAGCTTCAATACGTCATGATAATATGGAACGGAACGGCTTAACATATCATCAAATACGAGTGCAACTTCTGCATTGAAACTAAACTGTTCTTTTATCGGTTTATCAAAAACTTTATCTTGCAAAGTAACTTTTGGCATTCTCAATATCCTCTAAAATTTGTTTTTTTAGCTCATCTAAATTATCGTATTTTTTGTTGTCCCTAAGTCGTTCAAAGAATTTTATCTCTATATTTCCACCGTCAAAATCTATAGTTTGATCTATAATATGTGTCTCTATAGCGAAGTTGCCGTCCGTACTTACCCTATGACCTATAAAAGAGACGCTATCGTACTCCATATTTTTGATAATTGTTTTTGTGGCATAAATTCCCTCTTGCGGTATCAAAAAGTCCAAAACTTCTATATTTATAGTAGGTACGAATTGCTCTTTGCCTATCCCTTGACCTGCTATCATATAGCCCGTGATTGTATATTCTTTGCCCAAGAATTTATTGGCTTGTTTTATTTCACCGGCTCTCAAATATTCTCTTATGGTTCGTGAGTGAATAGCAATACCGTCAAACGTAACTTCCTCTACTACTATTACTTCACCTTCAAAAAGTTCTTTTAGGCTATCTGTATTGTACATTCTGTTTTTACCGAAACAAAAATCGTACCCGACGACTATTTTTTGGAGATTTGGGAATTCTTCTAATAATAGCTTTACAAAATCCTGACCGCTTAGGTGTTTTATCTCATCAAGCGGATAATAAAATATCGGCAACGTACTATACTTTTGTCTGTTGCTTTTGGGCGTAAGATTTGCATATCCGGTCTCTATAGCTACTATTGCACCGTGTTCGTCAAGATATGAAAAAAGTTTTTGGTGGGCTATGTGCATACCGTCAAATCCACCTATAGCAATGCTAGTTATACTATTTTTGGAAGTAGTAAAACTCTTCATCATTCCCCTCTTTACCACTTATTTTACTTTTTGTGGTGTAAATTAGTTTCCATCCAAGTATCGTACAAGCATCTTCAAAAACTATTTTTGATTTCAAGATAGCTTTGTCATCTTTGACTACGCCGTTTTTATCCCTTTTTGCTATTTTTCCGACTTCAAATTGAGGTTTGAAAAGGATAATAATATGCTTTGAAGCAAGGCGGTCTATATCTTTTAGGATGTTGTGTACGCTTATAAAAGATACGTCGCAAGTAACTATATCATACTGTTTATCAGGATTGAAATCCCTTATATCGGTATTTTCAAAAAACTCCAAGTTATCGTACTCTTTTACTTTTTCATGGAGTTGGTTTGTGCCTACATCTACGCATGTAAGATGGGATAATCCGTTTTTTAGTAAAACTTGAGCAAACCCACCCGTACTACTACCTATATCAAGCCCTTTTAAAGTACCTAAATCGATACCTAGTTCCGTTAGGAAATATTTGAGTTTGTATCCGGCACGACTTACAAGCATATCATCGTCAAGTATTTCGACAGCCATAGTTTCATCTATCTCAAAAGATGGTTTTGTTATAATCTTACCATCAACTTTTATTTTGTTTGTCTTGATAAGCTCAGTTGCTTTGTTTCTACTTTGAATGTCAAAGTTGTTTGTTAAATATATATCTAGTCTCATAAACATATTATACATAAGTTTTGATTATAGGGAGTTTTTGTGTTTTTTGTCGATAAAGAGTTTGCTAATAGTATTGAAGTTACAAAGTCCAAATTCATAGCCCACCTTTGCCCATATACTGATTTTGAAAAAGTCTTAAACAGGCTCAAAAACGAACATCCAAAAGCCAGACACTTTGTATATGCATATCGATATTTAAACGAATTTGACCAAATAGTAGAAAATTCAAGCGATGACGGAGAACCTCGAGGTACAAGCGGAAAGCCGACTTTGGCGGTACTCGCCGGTAATGAGCTTATAAATACCGCCGTCATAACGGTTAGATATTTCGGTGGAACTCTTCTTGGAACGGGTGGATTGGTAAGGGCTTACGGGGATGCGGTAAATGCAGTGGTAAAGGTAGCCGAGCTAAAAGAGTATAAAAAACTTTTTACAAAAACTTTAGAGGTGCAATATAGTGATTTATCCAAAACGGAATATATTCTAAATAATCTTGGTTTAACAATCGTTGCAAAGAATTTTGATACAAAAGTGACGTTGGAAGTGTGTGGTACAAAGGAACAAATAGAACTAATCTAATACATTTTTGTATTAATTTAGTAGTAAAAATGTAAAATTTTATGTTATAATTATTTTCATATATACTTATAGTTATTATTTAAGAGGTTTTTTGTATATGAATACTTATTATTATCTCAAGAAGATTATCATTTATTTTTCGATTTTGCTTATTGTGTTATCTTCTTTAATTGCGTATTTGAACGTAGAAAATTCCAAACAGTATTTTGACGAATATAAACAATTAGAACGAACCAAATATATAGAGTCTCAAAAAGAGATTATTACACACAACGTTCAAACAGTTAACAATATAATAGATTATAATACCCAAATAGTAAAAAAAACACTTGAAGAAAGACTTATTCAAAGAGTAGAATTTGCCCATAAAATAGCAACTTCCATATATGAAATCAATAAAAACACCATGAGTGAAACTCAAATTCGAAAACTTATCATAGAAACATTACGAAATATAAAGTTTACAAATAACTACGGTGAATTTACCACGGATGTTTACTATTTTATACAAGAGGTACATTCAAAAGACGAAATAATAGCTAGGCTTCTTCCTGCAACCCCTGACAAAGAGGGGACAAATAGGGCTGATGTGGTAGATGTAAATAATAAAGAGTATGTAAAAGAGTTTTATCATATTGCACAAACTCATAAAGAGGGGTTTGTGGAGTATATGTGGTTTAAGTTAAATCACGGTGTGAAGCAACAGTACCCAAAAACTTCCTATGTAAAATTGTTTGAGCCTTTTAACTGGGTTATCGGATATGGAGAGTATTTGGATGATGTAGAAAAAGAGTTACAATCACTCGTTTTAAAACAGATAAGAAATATGCCGTACGTTGATAACAATTATGTTTTTGTATATCAACTTCTTGATATAAACGGCGGTGATAAATTTGCTAAAATGCTTATAAATATGAACAGACCCGATTTAGAAGGGGAGTTTATATCCGATGATTATAAAGATATCAACGGAAAAGCGTTTAGAAAAGAGTTTTTAAAAGATATTAGAGCAAACGGGGATTCATTTGTTACATATGCCTATAAAAAACCGAATACCGACCAAATAGAAGAAAAGTTGAGCTATTTTTATTGGAATAAAGAGTGGGATTGGATTATCGGTAACGGCGTATATATCAATGATTTTGAAGATAAATTTCAAACTCTTTTTCAGGTTGAAAACGAAGAGATAAATCGTATTATAAAAGATAGTATTTTATTTACGGTTGTAATACTCTTATTATTTATAGTTATCTTTATAGCCGTTGCAAAATATCTAAATGATATTATTCTTGCAAACGAGAAAAAACAAGAACATAAAGATAAACTTATTATCCAACAGTCAAAAATGGCATCTATGGGTGAAATGCTTGATAATATCGCTCATCAGTGGCGTCAGCCTTTGAGTGCAATTACTTCTCTTGCAAGCGGACTAAAAATTCAAAAAGAACTTGGGATTTTGGAAGATAATGATATTCAAACAACAGCCGACAAGATAGTTTCAAGTGCACAGTATTTATCTCAAACTATTGAAGATTTTAGAGGATTTTTACGTAAAGACAAGGAATTATATTAAACAGCATTTAAACACCGTTTAATTTTGCACATAAAATGAAAGTATCTAACCCGTTTTAAAGGTTGGACTTTCATTTTAAATACAAAAGACTTTCATTTTAAAAACCGTTTTACAATTAAGCTTCTCATCAAAGCTCAGTGTCTCGCCAATCGCCACCTGCACCTTTGCAGTTCCTGAGAAGTTCTCAAGAGTCATATTCCCTTTTCTACTTCTTTTCTTTTCATCAAGACCATAGTTTTGAAGCAGTAAGTTAAAATAACTCTCTATGTCATCGCCTGCTTGACCTTTAAACTCAGCAAGAGTTTTTGATAACTCTTTTGCCTGCTCACACAGTTTCTCTACAAGTTCATCTCTTATCTGCTCATTTGGTCGAACCAAATCCTTGTGAACCTCCTCACCTTTGTTGTTGATCCAAAGACCTCTTTCACTAATCTCTGCCATTATTGCTCCTTTGATTTATTGTTTAAAATAGTAAAAAGCATCTTCTCAGCTGCTTCCCAGTCTTCACCCCAAGCCTGAACATCTTTAGCCTCTGCACTTCCATCATCTGGAGGCTCAACTCTCAAAGCTATTAACTTCGACTTGTATCTTGCTTGAGTTGACAAGATAAACTCTCTGCCCGGATACAGCTCCATGAGCTTCTTTTCAAGTTCTGCTATATCAAACATCTTTACTCCTTTGATATTTTCTCGCCACAAAAAGTGCAATAGGTTGGAGCTATAGATACGGTCTCGGTTCTTGTGTTTTTACCTTTTGAGCCGTCTTTTTTTATCAATCTGTAACTAAACTCCATCGGCAACATCACCAAGCTGTTGTAAGGGCTCTCAGTCATAACAAGAGCTTTATGTTTAAAGCCGCACTCTATATCAGTCATATTTGCCTTAGTGCATTTTTCTTTTACCTTTTGCTCAAGGTCTTCAAAACATTTGCACCTCATGCAGCTCTCCTTTTGGCTTTTCTGCGATTAGCTCTTTGCTTCAAGCTCTTTGAACGCTTGCCTTTAACTTGTTTTACTTTCCCTTTGCTACCGATGCCCGCATTTTGACTTTGTGCTCTGTATTGCTTGTTATCCACAAGAGCACTGCCTCCAAAAAGCGAAACGGCTAATGCTGCAACTACGCTTCGCATTCATCACTCCTTAGTTTTAGTCTGTCGCAAAGCGACTTTTTACATACATAGCCGTAAAGCAAAGCCACCGGCAAACTGTCTGGATTTTTCTTAACTATTCTCAATCCCATAAGACTCCTTTATATTTTTAATGTGTGAGTGCAAACACTCCATAAAGCCCACCTAAGTGAGCTTTAGCAATGTTTATGTTCTTTTTATGGCTTGATTAAGAGCCTTTTTTGCAGTCTTTAAACTTGTAAGCACCAGGGCAGTTGAAACATCCTCGTCCTCATCTATCTCATCAAGTATCTCTAACGCAGTTCTAAGCTTCTCGTTGACATTTCCATCAAACATGACCTCAATACCTCCTTGTCTTCTCATAAGCTCCTCAAGCCCTTTGGCTTGATGATGATGAACTCTCAATCCCTCCATCTTTTGCTCCTATCCACCTCGACCTTTATCTCACAAGCAATCCAGCCAACCACAAAACCTATAACTGCTACTCCTAACATCTCAAACATTTAAACCTCCGTGACAATACTCATATCTCTCAACCATAGCTGCAAAAACACTCAGCACCTTTGGGTCATCCGTAATAATCATAAATGTAACCCCGTCTTTATAACCCTTGATAAGCATTCTCTCTCCCTATCTTAAAAGCAGCATCTCAACTGCTGTCTCTATCACTTCTTTATCTATCTTGGTTCCGTAACTTCTTGCTAGTCTTTGTGATCTCTTTAAAAGCTTCTCTGTTTTTCTAAAGTTGCCTTTTGTGTACTGCTTGATTGTCTTTGCAACGCTTGCATCATCAGTCCCAAAAAGCTTACATACGGCTTTTAAGTCATCATCAATCTCAACCATCTTTCCGTCTTGCTCTTTTGGGTAGCTAAGACCTTGCAGTATCCATTTACCGCCCACTCTTGAGCTAAGCTGCTCATACTCATTGTGAGAGGATGCACCACCAGTGAGGTTTTTTATAAGCTTTTGAGTTCCCACCAAGACAAGTGGGCTTCTTGAGAAGTCATACATCCGTCTCAATAGCTCCAGTGCTCTATATGGTAAGTGCTCCGCTTCATCAATGATGATAAACTTCTCACTTTTTTGCAGTATCGAAGCACACTCTCTAACCGTAAGATCAAGTGAGCCTTTATAGTTAGTTCCAAGCAGCTCAGCTATTCTTTTAAACAAGTCTCTTGCCGTTGTGCTTATTGTTGCCTCTATAAGCAAGCACTCTGGATGGTTCTTTGTGAACTCTCTTACAGCTCTACTTTTTCCCATTCCTGCATGACCGCTGATAACCGCCATATCTTCATCCATCACAGCCCACTCAATCACTGCAAAGATACTTTTTACATCCCGTGTCATCACAAACTCAAGGTCTCTATCTTTCTTTTTAGAGTTTTTTTCGATATAATTTGCGATGTAATTTTGAGCGGGGGCTTTAACCTTTTCTGCATATTTATAGCTCTCGCCCTCTTTCATATATCCCGTTAAATAAGCCGCATTAACTCCGATTGTCTTAGCAAACCTATTTTGACTGATCCCGTTGCTTTCTATAAAGCTCCTAATTTCTTCTCTTAAATCCATTGTTACTCCTTTATTTAGTTGGATTAATCATCCCCTCCAAAGAGGGGACTGTTAATCTAACTCCAATTAACGGCTTTCTCTATCGCATCATCCCAGCTTAATTTGCTTTTTCTTTGAACGCCCCTCTCAAGGCTTAAACTGTCGATATCAAAAACTCTCTCTTTTACGCTGTCAACTTCTCTTTGCTCTCTAAGTCTCTCAGTGACCTGCATGACAAGATCATTGTTTGCTTTTTCCACTTTTTGAGGCTTGAGTGACTCTTTGTGCTCAGCAAGCATTCGCTCAAAATCCTCCTCGATTGAAAGTCTTGTAAATGCACTGAACTCAGCAGACTTGATAACTCTTCTAACTTCACGCATCTCATCTCTAAACACTTTCTTAACAGCTTTGTACTGCTCAGCGTTCATGTGAGCTATCTCTTTGTCGTATGCTCTACAGATAAACTCTCCACTCAAGCTAAATACAAATATCTCTTGAGCGTTGTCGATGTTGGCTCTAACCACAACCTTAGTTCCAACCGGTGGAAGTCCATCACCCACAAACCTAAGAGCTTCATACTCAATACCTCGCTTGCTTACGGTTCTGATCTCAGCTCCGCCTGCATACAAGATAAACTCTTCATAAGAAACCTCTCTGATAGGCGTATCATCAGCGTTCCATCTATCCATAGGACTCTCTGCTTTTCTACGAACTCGCATGATGTCCCATTTAGCAACCTCAGTATCAAGTCTCATCTTCATCTGCTCAAAAGTAAGTAGGTGCTTTTGATTTGTTTTAGATACATGACCAAACTCATCTTTTGCTTTTCGGTCTCTCTTTGGAGTTCTCTGCTCTATCATCTCACGCTTTGCAAGGTTGTTGCCTATATAGCCTGGTGTGAAACTCATACCTGCATGTTGCACGGTTCTAAAGTGTCTCTCAACAAAACCTTTCTCGTCCCCTGCATAAGCGATTGATCTGTCATAGTCAATCCCAAGTCCGTTAAGTAAGTTTTGAAACTGCTTAGATAAGTAATCCTTACCGTTGTCACCTTTTATATACTCAGGCTTTCCAAACTTCTCAAACGCTTTCCATATAAGCCTTACAAGCCCAAGTGAGTTTGATGTACGCTCAAGGCTCATAATGCTTCTACCGCTAAACACATCTACTATTGAGAGGATATCTGGTCTAAATGCTGCACCATCCTCGCCGTCTCTTACCATCACATCAAGAGGCGATGAGTCGATTTGCCAACATTGGTTTCGTCTGAGTATGTTTTCTTTTTGGTTACCCATAGATGGTTGAAGATAACTCTTAGCTTTATCCTCACCCTGCGTTACCATTACATACTCAAGATGGTTGTCTTTGTAGTAGTTTTCAATAAACCGCTTTACCGTGCCGTAGTCACATATTGGTTTTTGCTCTTTTTTCAAAAATGCGATATAATCGCACTCACCTTTACGAGCCGCCTCCTCATGAAGTGCGTCCCACAGTTGATGCATATTCAAACCTCCGGCTCCAAAGGCTCTGAATTGCTCAAGTATAAACTCTTGCATCCACGGCTTAAGCGTTGTTTTTCCTTTTCTAGCCTTGCCTCGCATATCAGCTAAGCCGGTGATGCCTTTGGCTTTGTAGTTTCTTTGCCATCGATAGAGTGTTGCTTCAGTGAGCTTTAAATCAGGGTTGCTTCTATTTTTATGATCTATAAATTTTTTAAGAGGTACTCTCTCTTTTTTGTACTCATCCCAGTCTTTGAGAATTTGCAGTCTCTCTTGAGCCTGCTCTTTTTGTTGCTCGTCAAGTTCAAAGTACTTAGTCTCTTTTTGTTTTGCTTTTGGCTTTGGCTCCTGGTCCTGAGCGTTAACCTCTTTTGGAGTACCGTTAAAATCATTCCAAGTCACCTCGCCAAGCTCACCGCTTGAGAGCTCTTCATAAACCGTTATATCTTCTTGCAAGTCACCTCTATCTATAGCAACCGCAACCTCTACTTCATCAACCTCAATTAAAAGCTTTTTACCACCTCTGCCCACACCATCAATATATCTGTAGTTGTATTTTTTAGAGTTTCTTTGAACTGCATTTTTCAACGCACTCAAGCTCACTCCAAATACAACCGATGCTATTTTGGTCTCTGCATACATGTCAGCTCCTTATTTATCTGTTTCGCTATCTGCTTTTTGAAGTACTTTAGGCTTCTCGCCTTGCCAGATGCCTTGCTCCCAAAGCACCCGTGCAACTTTCTCTGTATTTCCGCCTCGTCTCTCGCAGTTGATCTCGCCGTTAACCACTCGTGACAAAGTAGATTTTTCAAGCCCGTGCTTTCTTGCAAAAGCAGCGAAGCTAATACAGTTGTCTATAAAGTATTTTTTCATCTCAGTCATCGCTTTTTATCCTTTCATTGTTTCTGTGTTTTATCCACACAAAAAACCTCTTTAGATATAATTTTCTAAAAAGGATTTTTCTATGGATATTGAGTGTTTTTCTTATATGATTGGTGCGGTATTCTCTGGACTAAGTGCTGGCTACTATTTTGGCTTATCAGTCTCAAACTGGTCTAAAAAAGCAAAGTGCCACAAGACTCAAGGAGTTAGAAGACAAACTCAAATACAAGTTGATCTATATAGAAGCTTCAAAGGTGTATCTTTTTTATGTAGTCATAAAAAAGGAGGAACCTGCCTCCTTGATAACACTAAGTGTGACTTCACTCCTTAGTGTTATCAGGTTTGCCTTTTCCCATAGTGAAGCCAACTATTAAAGCAAGTGTGAAAATCACAATCCCCACAAAAAGACAACCTGTACTCATGCCACACTCCTTGATCTCTCAAGAGCATCACGGAAGATCACCTCAAAGTTGTTGCTTTTCTCAGCTTTACGCTCAGCTCTTTTTTGAAGCTGCTCTTTACACTCTCTTGCAACACCGCCACAACTCATAGCCGACAAAGCCATCTTGGCTCTTAGCTCATCATCAGGTCTCATATCTATCCTTTATGTATAGTTATGGGCTATGCCCACATTTAAACCAAGCAATACACTTGACTCAAATGTGAGCATCGGTGATTAGACATCTCTGTCCCCAGACTCTAATCTTTTGACATCCTTTCAAGAGGTGTAACTTTTTGAAAAAATTTTCTAAAAAAAGAAAACCTTGCAAAAACCTCTCAAAATGGCGATGCAGGTCGCAGCTTTAAACCTTTCGGTACATCGCAAATTGTAAAAAAACTCAACACCTAGTGCATTTTGTCTCGTTTTACGATACAATGTCATTAAATGTTGAATTAATTATAGTTCATTTTGCGAATAATGTCAAGACAAACTGCGACTTTTTGCGAAAAATTTTCAAAATGGGGGTTCAATATGAAAGATTTAGATGGCATTTTGAATAGATTATATGAGTGTCTTAGTATTAAAAACGATACTGAATTTTGCAAAAGATACGATATAAAGCCTAATACACTAAGCACTTGGAAAAAAAGAGAGAAGATACCGTATGATTTAATTATGGATATTTCGCAAAATGAGAATATTCCTATTGATTATATTTTACTTGGGGTAGCTCAGGAGCAAAATCAAGAAAACGATAACAATATATGCAGCGATATAGTTTCAATAAACTTCTATGATGATATCTTTGCATCAGCTGGATACGGAAACCACGCCTACGAAAACCAGCCAACAGTGTTAGAATTTGACAAAAGCTTTCTTGAAAACATCCTAAATATAAAGAAGTTTGATAGACTCGATATTATAAGAGTAGTAGGTGACTCCATGCTCCCATCCATAAAAGACGGAGAGTACATTATAGTAGAGAGAGACTCTGAGGCAAGAAACGGCGACACTGTGATCGCCAATATAGACGGAGAGCTCTATGTAAAAAGATTAAATAAAATACCGCTCTCTCCATACATTATACTAGAGAGCGAAAACGAAAACTACAGACCCATAGAACTAGACACGGATGAAAAGCTCCAAATGTGCAATATACTTGGAGTAGTAAGATGCAAGATAAAACTATATTAAGGAGGATGCAATGGAATGGATAATAAATATTTTCATAATACTAGCGGTCATAGGATTAGTTGTAAATTATTTTGAAAAGAAAAAGCTTGAGAGAGAGCTTGGTAGAAAACTAGGCATACAAGAGTTTATGGATATCTTTCAAGAGAGACAAAAAGCAGAAAAAAGAGAAAAAAAAGAAGCAGCAAAAAAAGCTGTAAAAGACAATACTAAAGAAGCAGTAGAGATTGCACTAATTGACACAAAGGATGAGCAAGAGATAACTCAAGATAAGCCTCAAAGCAAAGCCCAGTCATTGCCTCCTGAGTTCATAGCATTTATTGAAAGAGAGATGTTCGATGAGGCAAGAAGATATCTTCAAAAAATAGCCTATGAAATGACTGGCAAACATGTTCCTCAAAAAGACAAAGACGACTTCAAAAAAATGATGACATACTTTGCAGACAGAGACCCGCTCTATCGAGAGGTACTTAGAAAAGCAAGAAAAATCATAGAGACAAATCAAGGCATAAAGCAATCTGAAATATACAAAAGTATTCCAGAGTATGACACTGAGACTTTAAGGTATGTATTTTACTTTGGACACGAGCTTGGAGATATACATAGAATTAAAAAGGGTAGGACTTATATAATTTTTACATCTCAAGAGCAATCTGAAAGATTATTGGACACATAATGTGTCTTTCTTTTGTGTGTCTTTCTTTTTTAAATATGTGTCTTAGTTTCAAAATAAGTGTGTCTTAGTCTATATTTTACAACTTCAAATAAACCTCAACAATTTAAAAACGGGATATTTTTTGGGAGTGCCTAAAGCCTATATCATTTAATAGCGTTTAAATTAGCTTTATAGGGCGTTTAAATGCTTTTTAATAGGTGGTTAAACATATCGCTTTTGAGTCGCTTTTTGAGTAAATTAATCGCTTTTGGGAGTGGTAGGAAAAAATCGTCCTAAAATTTCGCAGATAAAATGAAATACAACTTTACAACAAACGCCTAAAATAAGGGCTTTAAATGATGAGCCTTTTGAGATTCTATCTCTTTCATTTCTTATACCCCCTTACAAATTAAGAAGTTTTGATTTAAGTGCAGTGGTAGAAAAAAGTTTGAAGATTGTCGATGGGACGTTCCATGGAATTTCTATAAATCTTGATTGTCAAGAGAGCATAAAAGTTGATGGATATCCAAACGAATTAATTCAAGCAATTTTAAATATTTTGAATAATGCAAAAGATGTATTAGCAGAGAAAAAAATAGAAAATAAGATGATTGATATTGAAATAACAAGCGATGAAAAGTTTGCTATGATTGAAATCAGTGACAATGCAGGTGGAATTCCAAATGAATATATTGATAGGATTTTTGACTCTGATTTCACAACAAAAGGTGAAAAAGGTACGGGAATAGGGCTTTATATGACTAAGCAGATTGTTATAAATATGGGTGGTAGAATAGAGGTGTTTAATAACAAACAAGGGGCTGTATTTAGAATTTATATCCCTGTGACGGATTTATAGTAAAATTTTACTATAAACCAGGTGCTTTCCACATGGATGATACCAGCCCGTTATCTACGAGTTTTAACTGTTCTTCATACACTTTAACCCATTTTTGTTCTATCTCTTGATAAACTGCGTGATTTTGCATATTTGGGATATATTCTTTATCCCAAATTACTAAAATCCTCGATGCATCTTTGATAGATGCATATACCCCCGCACCGACTCCTGCACTCATCATAGCACCAAGAGCCGTAGCTTCAGTAACTTTTGGTATTTTTATCTTACATCCCGTGATGTCCGAGAGTGTTTGACACCAAAGCTCACCTTTACTAGCTCCTCCGGCAAATACTATTGTATCTATTTTGATTCCTGAGAATTTTCGTATTTTTTTGAGGTTGATATTTGATACTATACAAGCATTTTCTTGTAGGCTTTTGAACATCGAGTATTTATTACAAAGCGTAGGGTCAATGGAAAGATTGATAAACGACGGACTTGCATGATACCATTGACCGTATTTCATACTATCGCTAAATATCGGTATGATACCGTGTGAGCCTACCGGTACGGATGAAGCTTTTTGCTCCAAAATAGTATAAGTATCAACCCCTTTTTGTGAAGCTTCTAGTTTTTCCATATCACAAAAGGCATCCCTAAACCATCTCATCACAAGACCGCTAAAAAACGTGATTCCTTCTGCTTGTGAAAGACCTTGTATTACATGTGGATTTACCCTTATATTCATATTTTTAGGTGGTGGCATAAGTGACGGTATATTTACTATTTGTTGCCAAAAACTTCCACCTAAAACGGCTACTTGACCATCTTCTACGACTCCAAGTCCCGCACTTCCTAGCTGTACATCACCGCCACCCATGACTACTTTTGTTTTGGTACTTAGTCCCGTCTCTTTTGAGGCTTCTTGGGAGATACTACCTATTACAGAGCCGGTTTCATAGCAAGGGCAAAAAATATCATTTTTTATCCCTACTTTTGAAGCCATAGAACTATCCCAAGTTCTGTTTTTGAGGCTAAATATACCGGTAGTTCCGCCGTTGCTTGGGTCTGTTGCTATTATACCGCTTAGTTTATACAGTACCCAGTCACCTATCATAGAGATATTTGCAACTTTTTCGTAAATATTCGGGTGGTTGTTTTTGAGCCAAAGGATTCTCGGTAATGCCCCAAGAGCAAAAGTCTGCCCTGAAATAGCATAAAACTCCTCTTCTATGGTAGGGAAGTTTTCTTTTAGGTATCTTACCTCTTTATCAGCCCTAGCATCTACGTTTGCCACAGCCCACAGTTCATTGCCCTTCTTATCATACAAGACTATCCCCTCACGCATACTTGTAGCACTAAGGGCTAATATATCATCGGGATTTATTTGTGAACTTTCCAATACCTCTTTGATACACTCTTTGGTAAGCTCCCAATTCGTAACACAATCAAAACTCATACTGTTTGGCACACCGTCCTCACTTTTGTGTGTCCACTCTTTTTGACTTAGTGCTATTTGGTTGCCTAAAGTATCAAACAAAACAGCCCTTATACTCCCTGTACCTGCATCTATGGCTAAAAGGTATTTCATTTTTTGGTTCCTTGAGTATCTATGTATTGTTTAATAAATTCTGTTAATTCTGTATCTGATAAATTTTCTTTTTCTGTTTTTGAGTAAATAGAAATCAATACTACTTTGTTATCAATTTGTTGATAAATTATAACCCTAAACCCTCCACTTTTACCAATAGGAATCGATGAGTTTTTGACTCTTTTTTTAAATAAATTAGAACCTAAGTAAACACCAAAATCCTTATTTGTTTCTATTTCTTCTATTGCTTGTTTTAAATCAGACTTTAAAAGTTTAAATTTTTTGGATAATTGTTTGGCTTCTTTTAGAAAATTATCAGAATACTCAATAATCATATTTCATCCCACAATTTATCTATATTGTGTGTTTTTCCATTTTTTACATCATCTAAACCAGCTTGAATTGATTGTAATATTTTTCTAGCTTCAATTTCTTTGAGAGCCTCTTTCATATTTTCGTATTCATCTTTTGATATTATTACAGCTTCAACTTTATTGTTTTTTAGAATTGCTAATTTTTCAACACTATTTTCTTTTATTTGTGTTAAATATGTACCAAATTTTTTAGCAAATTCCGAAGATGATATAAGTTCGTTAGTTGAATAAGTTATCATGTAAGCCCCTTCTTATTTCCTGCATAATTATACGGAAATTATAGTGTAATTTTAGAAAAATTGCAAACCATTATTAACAATTTTGCATTTCACTTCCTAAGCTTAGCTTGTTCCAGCTCCCAATACTCCATATCAAAGCTATCTTTTAAGCTGATACTCTCATATCCGCCAAGCATATCGGCTCTCAAAACCGCACCCATAGTATGAGTAACTATATCGTTGATGATGTCTGCTTCTTTTTGTGTTTTGCCTACACTTATCACCCCAAAATCTTTGACTACCACATAGTTTGGTGCAGGGTTTAGCATTATTTCATCTTTTGCAAAAGTGTTAAAATACTCCGTGTAAGATGCTTTGTATTCATCTACGGCTTTTTGGATGTCTGAATTTTCCAATATCAAAGGAGTTCTTTTTGTTCTTATGATATGCTCAGGGGTAAGTACGCCTCTACAAGCTTTTTGCTTCAAATCTCTCATACTTGCATAGTGCAGGGCTAGGGGTGATTGATTGACGTTTATAGCTATTTCATGCCCTTTTTCTTTGGATAGTATTGATACAAGATTTTCTATGTCCACTATCCCTTTTGGGTAGTATTTTTCTATCACCAAAGGGGCTTTTTGGCTCAAAAACTCTTCAGCTTTGCTTACTGCTTCTATCATCTTATCGTATGATTTTTTAGCGTCATCGTCAAATGTGAAAATACCGTGATTGAGAAGAACTATTCCCTCACATTTTTCCCAGTCGAAATTTTGCGTCATTTCGTAGATGGTTTTTGCTAGTATAAATCCAGGCATAACATAAGGGATAATCAAAAAATTTGGATAGATTTCTCTTATCAGATATTCCCCGTTTGTGCTGTTTGATACGGTTACCACTGCATCAGCGTGTGTGTGATCTACGAATTTATACGGAATAATAGCATGAAGTATAGCTTCTACCGAAGGATTTGGGGCAGATTTGTCTATCATAGCCTCTTTTTGAAGTCTTACCATATCGCTATCGCTTAGGGTATCAAATGTAGCCATATCTTTTAGTGTATTTAGCTTCACAGGTGCAAAACCCTCAGCCTTGATACTCACCAAATCCCAACCGCTACCTTTTACAAAAAGTATATCTTCACCGTTTACTATGCTTTTTACGGAGGTATTTCCCCCTCCGTGAAGTACAAGCTCATCACTTCTTCCTAGTAAATTTGATGTATAAACTCTTAAGCCCAAATCACCTTCAAACTCTTTTACTTCGTTATCATCCCAAAGATTTTTCATCCAAGAACTTCCAATTCATCGGTATATTTATCTTCACAATAAGGCTCATAGCTTGATTTATACACTGCATAATGGGCAGATGCTTTGTGACCGTCTAGTGCTTTTTCATCTCTCCAAGTCTCTACTGCCATAAATTTTCTTCTGTTGTTTTCGTATTGAAAAATCTCATAAAATATACATCCCTCTTCAGCTTTGCTAGGGATTACCATAGCTGATAATAGTTCCTTCATTTTATCTTCGCAACCCTCTTTGGCGATAAATGTAACTCTTTTTGTTATTGTCATATCATTACTCCGTTAACTATAATTAAAATTGATTTTATCATATTTTAGGTTAAAAGTTTAAGCCTATTTTAGATATAATCGCGGATATTTAAAAGACGGAGATTATTTTGAGAACACATTATTGTACTGAAGTAAATGTTGATAATATTGGACAAAGCGTAAGACTATGTGGATGGGTAAACAGCAGAAGAGACCACGGTGGGGTTGTATTTATCGACCTTAGAGACAAAGGCGGTTTGGTGCAAATCGTTTGTGACCCGACAGACAACAAAGAGGCTTGGGCAGTTGCCGATATGGTAAGAGATGAGTATGTATTGGTGGTTGAGGGGAAAGTAAGAGCAAGAGGCGAAGGGCTTGAAAACCCAAATCTAATCACCGGTAAGATAGAAGTTGTTGCGGACAAAATCATCATAGAAAACCGTTCAGCTCCTATGCCTTTTGAGCTAGGTGACCAAAAAGTAAATGAAGAAATAAGACTAAAATATAGATTTTTAGAGCTTAGAACAAAAAGAAGTTATGATATATTCAAACTAAGAAGTAAAGCTGCAATAGCTGCAAGAAATGCACTAGATGAGCTTGGGTTTTTGGAAGTTGAGACTCCTATTTTGACTAAATCTACACCTGAGGGTGCAAGGGATTATCTAGTTCCTTCAAGAGTTCACGGCGGTGAGTTTTATGCACTTCCTCAATCTCCACAGCTTTTCAAACAACTTTTGATGGTAAGTGGATTTGATAGATATTTCCAAATTGCAAAATGTTTTAGGGATGAAGACTTAAGAGCGGATAGACAACCAGAATTTACTCAAATAGACGTTGAGATGAGCTTTTGTGAGCAAGAAGATGTTATCAAAGTAGCTGAAAAATTAATCCACGATATTTTCAAAGCTTGTGGACATAATATCCCTACAAGTTTCAAAAGAATGAAATACTCTGAAGCTATGGAAAAATACGGTAGCGATAAACCTGATATGAGATACGGTATGGCTATGGTTGATGTTATCGATATCTTTGAAAAATGTTCAAATGAAATTTTTAGTTCAATAGCAAAAGATAAAGTTCACAACCGTATTAAAGCACTAAAAGTACCAAACGGTGATAATATTTTCTCAAAAAGACAAATGAAAGGTTTTGAGGATTATGTAAGAAAATTCGGTGCTAGCGGTCTTGGGTATTTCCAAATGAAAGAAGACGGGCTTAAAGGTCCTTTGGCTAAATTCTTTGATGAAGCTGACTTAGAAGAGATAGTAAAAAGAACTGAGCTAGAAGTAGGTGATGTTGTATTCTTCGGTGCAGGACACAAAAAAACCGTTCTTGATTATATGGGAAGATTTAGAATATTCCTAGCAAACGAGATGAATATAATCCCTCAAGACGTGTTTGAGTTCTTGTGGGTTGTAGATTTCCCGATGTTTGAGATAGAAGACGGTAGAGTAAAAGCACTTCACCATCCGTTTACAAGACCTCAAGACCTAAACGTAGAAAATATCGAAGAGATAGAGTCTATAGCTTATGACATCGTACTAAACGGTACGGAGTTAGGTGGAGGAAGTATAAGAATACATCAAGAACACCTACAAAACGAAGTATTCTCGCTACTTGGAATAAAAGAAGATGAAGCTAGAGAAAAATTCGGATTCTTACTAGATGCTCTTAAATTCGGTGCTCCTCCACACGGTGGGTTTGCTTTGGGACTTGATAGACTTATCATGCTTATGGCAAAAACTGACTCTATTAGAGATGTTATTGCATTCCCTAAAACTCAAAAAGCACAATGTATCATGACAATGGCTCCGAGTGAAGTAACGGAAGAACAATTAAAAGAGTTGAGTATAAGAGTAAGAAAAGCGACGGCTCAATAAAATACTTTTGAACAGACGATAAATAGTTATCGTTTGTTCAATTCTCTCCTTTCATTAGTCTCTTAAAAAAAGGATTTAAATGGTTTTTGTTAAAGATGTATTAGCTACGAATAATGTCTCCTTGTCAAAAGATGCCACGATACATGATGCAGTCAATTTGCTTGGTCAATCTTCGGAAGAAGCCGTAGTAATAGTTGATAGTCAAAGTCAAAAACCTATTTGTATATTTACTGAACGAGACTTAGTCAAAGTTCTTACAAACAAGATTAATTTAAACAAAAAAATAGTTGATATTACTTCAAGAAGTTTGATTACCGTTAATCAAAATAGAAGCATAGAATATGCTCTTAGCGTACTTACAGATAATAATATAAGACGTGTAGTAGCCGTAGATAACGATGATAGATTTATAGGTATTGCATCACAAAAACATATCGTCAAGTACATTGAAGAAGAGTCTTTCAAAACAAATCTTTTGGTATCTAATATAATCTCGCAAAAACTCAACCTAATCACCGTAAATAAAAATTCAACTATAGAAGAAGCTGTATCATTGATGGCACTTCATCAAATAAGTTCCGTAGTAGTTCTCGATGATAACGATTCGGCATTGGGTCTTTTTACGGAAAAAGACGTAGTGCTTTTGGCAAATAGAAATATGCCTCTTAATACAAAGCTAGAAACCGTAAATATAGTACACCTTGAGAAAGTTAAATATAACGATAATTTAAAAGACGTTGTCGATGTTATGAGTCAAAAAGATTTATCTATAGCACTTGTCGTAGATGAACTAGATAAACCTATTTCTATTATAAGTACAAGAGATATCGCACACAATATCAAGGGCAATTATAATAGATTTCTCGAAAATAGATTAAAAGGTGTTAAAAATACGTTAAATTACATAGGTGAGCTTGTAATAGAGGTATGTAATGACAATAATACTCAAATAGTTCAATGGATAAATGAAGCAAGTATAAACAGATTCGGTAGTCATATTATAGATAAAACTATAGGTTTTGTCATAGGTGATGATGTTTGGAATAATATCTACGGTGAAGTTAAAGCATCTCAAAAATGTTCTAAGAAAAAGATTCAAGTAGGAGAGTATCACTACGAAATGATATGTTCTTACCATTTTATAGATAGCAAAGAAACAATACTTTTGATTTTGAGAGATATTACCGACTATGAAAATAGAGTAACTTGCGAAGTACAAAAAAGACAAGAAAAAGAGAAAGAGTTAGAACTTTTACAAAACGTTATTAATCAACAACAAAGTATCATAATAGTCAGTCATGGTGATAGAATAGAACTTGTGAATCAAAGTTTTTTAGATTTTTATGACGTTAAATCACCTGAAGAGTTTCATGAAAGATATAGATGTGTATGTGATACTTTTATTGCTCATCCCTCATTTTTTCATTTAAGCGATAAAAGCGAGATTAGTTGGATTTCAAAAATTCTTGAACTTCCTGAAAAAGATAGAGTTGTATCGGTATTAAACGTAAAAACAATAGAGCCAAAAGCATTTTCCGTACAAATAAATCATCTATTACCGAATAGTTCAAGATATGTTATTACGTTGACTGATATTACCGATATTAAGCTAGAGTCGCAAAAACATTACTATCACGCTACTCACGATACGTTGACGAAAATTTATAATAGATCGTATTTCTTGGATAAACTAGATGATGAGATAACATACTCAGCTAGGTATCAAGTCCCTTTTTCCGTAATTATTTTCGATATCGACCATTTTAAAAGATTTAACGATACATTTGGGCATCTAAAAGGTGATGAGGTTTTGGTATCGGTATGTGATGTTGTAAAGCTTAATATAAGAAAAACGGATGTTTTTGCTAGATGGGGCGGTGAGGAGTTTGTGATATTATTACCAAATACTCCCATTGATAAAGCTGAAATCTTGGCACAAAATTTAAGGAAACATATCGAAGCTATATCAATGGATGAGGTGGACACCATAACGGCAAGTTTCGGTATAAGTGAATATCAATCGGGCGATATAGAAAAAACAATATTCCATAGAGCCGACGAGGCTTTATATAAAGCCAAAGAAAACGGAAGAAATCAAGTAGTTACCGTTAGATAACTACTTCTCCTCTAAGAGTCTATCTTGCATTTTCTCTATTGCAAGTAATAACGGCTTTTCTTCAAAACCGAACTCTTTTGCTTTTGCAAGTGCTATTTGTACCACTTTATCATCAAAAGGCTTGATGATATTACATATAATTTTTGAGATATGAAGTATTTGAGATTGTTTTTTAAACATCGGTGATGCTTTTGACGGGTCATCACTATATTTGATGCAGTTAATGATATTTTGTGTTAAGTTCCAGTGTTTGAATATTGCAGACGTTACTTCAGCACAAGTCATCCCTACAAACTCTTTTTCGACGGAAGATACATCTTCGTATTTGGTGTTAACGGTAGAGATAAAATCACTTTGTTTCTTCTCTTCTTTTACTGCATCGCTTATCAAAAATTTACCGCTTTCTTGCAAAAATGCAGGTAGTATCAACTCATCTTTGAGGGCAGTGTCAATTCTACCTACCCAAATATTTATAAAGTTGGATTGCATATTAGCAATTCTCAAAAACTCGTCACTCGGTAGTCCATAACCGTCTAGGTCACTATTTAATGCCCTTTTTACACCGCTTCCTAGTGCTATTGATATGGTAAAATTAACACCTAAAAGATTGATGGCTCTACTTAGAGTATCTATCTTGCTTACAAATCCAAACATAGCCGAGTTGGCAGTTTTTAGTATCGTAGATACCATTAAAGGGTCTTGTTCTACAATCTTTGCCAAGTCGGATATATCGTAGTTGTCGCTTTTTTTGAATTCTTCAATTTCTAGTAAAGTTTTAGGTAAAGGGGCTAGAGAATCTACCCTTTTTAATAGTTCAATATAAGTCATAAAAAACCTTTATTTTTTTTATGTCTAATTGTAGCATACAAGATATTAAAAATAAAGATTAATTTTCCTCATCTAGGAGTCTGTCTTGTAGTTTGTCTATGGCATCATCAAAATATTTAGTATCAAAACCGTAGTTTTTGAGAAGCTCACGCCCTTTTGATATACATGTATCATCGAGAGGTTTTACAATATTACATACAAGTTTGGCTACATATAGTATTTGGGCATACTCTTTTGATTTTAAATTTGCATCATTTGGATAATCGGAATATAAAATATCATTTACAAGATTTTCGTTTAGTCCCCAATGTTTAAATATGGCAGAAGTTACTTCGGATGCACTCACTCCCGTAAAATCTTTTTCAACATTGGCTATATCATCAAATCTAGAATTGAGTTGTTCCAAAAATTCAGCCGTTTTGTTTTGTTCTTTTATCTCGTTGCTTATAAGAAATTTACCGCTTTCTTGTAAAAATGCAGGTAGTATCAAATCATCTCTTAAGTTTCTATCCAGTTTCCCAATCCAAAGAGTAACAAAATTTGATTGCATATTTGCAATTCGTAAGAAATCATCGCTTGTTTTACCGTAACTCTCTAAATTTGGATTTATTACTTTTGCCATATTACTAGCTAGTGCTATAGATAATGTAAAATTAATCCCTAGAAGATTTACAGCACGGCTAGGAGTCTCTATTTTGCTTACAAATCCAAACATTGCAGAGTTTGAAACTTTGAGTAACGTAGATACTATCAGAGGGTCTTTTTCTATAATCTTTATAAGCTCACCTATATCTGTAGAGGAACTTTTCTTAAACTTTTCAAGTTCCATTATAGTCTGCGGTAACGGCGGCAAAGAATCAATTTGCTTCATAATATTTGAGACAGACATAACTTTATCCTAAAAGATGGTTTTTGGTTACTTAATTGTATAATACATACTATAATTATAAGCTTAATAGAGGAATAGATTTGTTTTTACCGACCACCAAAGAGGAATTAAATAATTTAAACTGGAACCAACTTGACGTTATACTCGTAAGCGGGGATACTTACATAGATTCACCGTACAGCGGTATGGCGATAATAGGTCGTCTTTTGCACTCTTACGGTTACAAAGTAGGGATTATAGCTCAACCTGATATAAATAACGATGATATTATAAGACTCGGAGAACCTAGGCTTTTTTGGGGAGTTAGTGCAGGGTTGGTAGATAGTATGGTGGCGAATTATACGGCAAGTAAAAAAAGAAGAAATAACGATGATTTTACCCCAAACGGCATCAATAATCGCCGTCCTGATAGGGCTAGTATCGTATATACCGGACTTATTAGGAAGTTTTACAAAAATACCGTTCCTATAGTTCTTGGCGGTATAGAAGCAAGTCTTAGGCGGGTGGCTCATTATGACTTTTGGGGAAATAATGTAAGAAAATCACTCCTTTTTGATGCCAAAGCCGATATTTTGGTATATGGAATGGCTGAAAAAACAATAGTCAAACTAGCAAATAGCCTAAATGCCGGCGAAGATTTTAAAGATATAAGAGGGCTTTGCTATGTATCAAAAGAGCCAAAAGACGGCTATATAGAACTAGAATCCTTTGACGATGTAAAAGCGGATAAACTCAAATTTATCAAAGCTTTTCATACATACTACAATAACGCAGACCCCATAACCGCAAAAGGGTTGATGCAAAAGCAAGATAGTAGGTATCTTATACAAAATCCTCCTGAATTTTATATGTCTGGGGAGGAGATTGACAAGGTTTATGATTTGCCGTATCTTAGAGATGTTCACCCTTTTTATAAAAAGCAAGGTAGCATCAAAGCATTAGAAACTATCAAATATTCAATAACTACACATCATGGATGTTATGGGGAGTGTAATTTTTGTGCTATAAGCGTTCATCAAGGCAGAACCATAAGAAGTAGAAGCGAAGAGTCTATTCTAAAAGAAGCAAGAAACTTTACCAATGATAAAAACTTCAAAGGGATTATCTTTGATGTTGGTGGAGCGACTGCCAATATGTACGGTTTTGAGTGCGATAAAAAACTTGCAAAAGGTGATTGTGCAGATAAAAAAAGGTGTCTAGGGGAAACTGTTTGTAAAACTCTAAAGCCAAATCACAAAAGGCAAATAGAACTCCTTAGAAAAATAAGGGGATTAAAGGGTGTGAAAAAAGTTTTTGTAAATTCAGGTATTAGATATGATTTGATAAATCAAGATAAAGCTTACGGGGATGTTTATCTCAAAGAGATAGTAGAACATCATGTATCGGGACAGATGAAAATAGCTCCGGAACACAGCGAAGAAAAAATCCTCTCTTTGATGGGTAAGCCGGATAAAAAAACATTACTGGAATTTAAAAAACGGTTTGATGATTTGAGCAAAAAACTAGGTAAAAAACAGTTTTTGACTTACTATATGATAGCAGCACATCCTGGATGCACGGAAGATGATATGAAAAAACTAAAAGATTTTGCCAATAGGGAGCTTAGACTTTCCCCGGAACAAGTCCAAATCTTCACACCGACACCTAGTACATATTCTACTTTGATGTATTATACCGGACTAAACCCATGGACTTTGAAGCCAATCTTTGTAGAAACAGATATGGGCAAAAAGCAAAAACAAAAAGATATGGTGGTAGAAAAAAGAGTTTGCCATAAAAAACCAAGAGAGAGCTATGATATAAACTTATAAGCAGTTTTTAGATAAAATTGCTACTCAAATGCTACGGAATTTGGATAAAATTGCCCAAATTTCAAAAAGGACAAGTATGAAAAAACTTTTTTTAATAATAGGTGCTCCAGGAAGCGGAAAAACTACGGATGCACAACTTATAGCTGAAAAACACGAAGATATTACTCACTATAGTACGGGTGATATGTTTAGAGCTGAGGTTGCAAGCGGAAGTGAAAGAGGTAAGTTAATAGATTCTTACGTAAGTGCAGGAAATCTTGTACCTATCGATATAGTAATCGAAACTATAGTCGGTGCTATCAAAAAAGCTCCTACTCCTGTAGTTGTAATAGACGGTTACCCAAGAAGCGGTGAGCAAATGACTGAACTTGACAAGTATTTGGCTAACGAAAAAGAGGTAAAACTAGTAAACGTTATCGAAGTTGTCGTAAGTGAAGAGGTTGCGAGAGATAGAGTTCTTGGACGTGCAAGAGGTGCTGATGACAATAATGAAGTTTTCAACAACAGAATGAAAGTTTATACAGAGCCTTTATCTGAAATACAAGCGTTTTATACCGCAAAACAACTTTTACATAAAATAAACGGTGAAAGAACTATCGAAGAAATAGTAAGTGATATGGATGGATTCATTCAAAACAGAATTAAAACTTGCTAATTAGCAACTTTTAATCTGTATAATGAGGTTCATATGAAAAAGCCAAACTTTTATACGGTCATAATAGGTACCGAGCTACTTAACGGCAGACGTAAAGATGCCCATTTTGACTTTGTAAATAGTGAGCTTTTAAGAAGAGGGTTTGAACACAAAGCCTCTTTCGTCATCAAAGATGAGCCGAAATTTATAGAAGATATTTTCAAGCTTGTAAAAGCTGATGATCAAAGCGTAATGTTTTGTTTCGGGGGTATCGGTGCAACTCCGGATGATTATACCAGAATTGCTGCGGGAAATGTTTTTCGTAACGGCAATATGGAGATACATACCGGTGCAAAAGAGCTTATTTATGAGCGATTCGGTGATGATATGTATCCACATCGTATCAATATGGCAAATTTGCCGCTAAATGCGGGATTACTTAAAAACGTAGTTTCAAATGTACCGGGATTTTATTTGGATGAGAGGTTTTTCTTTTGTCCAGGGTTCCCTTCGATGGCTAGAGATATGGTCTTGGAGGCACTAGATAAGTTCTATCCTCAAGGTCAAGAGAAATTTAGTCTTGTTTTGACGGCATATACATCTGAAAATACTTTGATAGATGTGATGGAGCAAGTTGAAACGAGTGTTGATTTGTCTTCGTTACCTCAGATGATAGGCGATATAAGAAAAACAATCATATCTATAAGCGGATATGAGAAAGAAAGTGTGCAAAGGAATTTTGCACTGTTTACAGATTTTTTAGAAAAAGAAAAAATAGATTTTAATTTAGGAGATAATGTATGTTTATAGATAAAATTCCATGCGGTGAAAATCCGGAAAAAGTAAATGCTTTGATAGAAATCCCTTACGGGTCAAGCGTTAAGTATGAAGTAGATAAAGAAACAGGTGCCGTTGTGGTAGATAGAATGCTTTATAGTGCTATGTATTATCCGGCAAACTACGGTTTTGTACCAAACACATTAGCTGATGACGGTGATCCAGCTGATATTTTAGTTCTTGGTGAACTACCTCTTCAAGCAGGAAGCGTAATCAAATGCAGACTTATCGGTGTACTTGTAATGGAAGATGAAGCAGGTATGGATGAAAAACTTGTTGCCGTTCCGGTAACAAAAATTGACCCTACGTTTGAAGGTATCAATTCATTAGACGATTTACCGAAAGCTCAATTAAACAAAATCAAAAATTTCTTTGAAACTTACAAAATGTTAGAGCCTAATAAATGGGTAAAAGTAAAAGAATACGGTGATAAAGCTACAGCTACTGCTATTTTAGAAAAAGCTATAAAAGCTTACAAATAACGATTTCATCGTCTTTGCAAGAGTGGTATTTGCCACTTTTGCAAAAAACTACTAAAATTATGATATAATGTCGTTTCAAAATTTTTAATTTAAAGGAATGATTTAATGTCGTCGGATCGTAGGTGCTACTTACAACTTTCTTCTTTGGAGTGTGAAATATGACACTTCTGCTTATTTATTTATCTATCGCTTTAGCTGTATCTTTTCTGTGTTCCGTGTTGGAAGCTGTTTTATTGTCAAGTACAAGCTCATATATAGAGGCATTATCAAAAGATAACAATTCAAAAGCAATTGAAATACTAAAAGAACTAAAATCAAATATAGACAAGCCTATTTCGTCTATTTTAATATTAAATACCTTTGCACATACTATGGGTGCGGCAGGTGTGGGTGCTCAAGCACAGGTTTTATTCGGTGATGAATGGCAAACTGCTATAGCGTTTGTTTTGACGTTGCTGATACTGTATGTATCTGAAATCATACCAAAAACAATAGGTGCAATTTATTGGAAAAATTTACTTGTTCCCGCAGCATATATAATATCGTTTTTAATAAAAGTTACATATCCGTTAGTTTGGTTTTCAGGGCTTATTACAAACTATATTTCAAAAGGAAAAAGCAAGGGGAGTCATTTCTCAAGGGATGAGATTATGGCTGTTGTTGCTATGGGAGAAAAAGAGGGTTCAATACTCTCAAAAGAGAGTAATTTGATAGAAAACCTATTGAAGCTCAAAAATATTAAAACAAAAGATATTATGACTCCTAGAAGCGTTGTATTTGCTATGAGAGCGGATACTACGGTAGGTGATGCAGTAGAAGATGATAAAATGTATATTCACTCAAGAATACCTGTTTTTGAAGAGTCTATAGATGATATAGTAGGTATGGTGTTTTCACAGTCTATTTTGGAAGAGAGCGTAGATGAACATGATGATAAAACCCTAAGAGATATTATGGTTAATGTTCACAAAATCTCTGAAAACGTACCTGTTTCAGCTTTGATTGATTTATTTATCAAAAGAAAAACACACCTTTTTATCGTGTATGATAACTACGGACAAACAAGCGGTGTAGTGACCCTTGAAGATGCTATTGAAACTCTTTTGGGTGTTGAGATAGTAGATGAAATGGACGAAGTTGAAGATATGCAAGCCTTTGCAAAAGATAGAAGCAAACAATTCCAAGATAGAATGCTTTTAGAGAAGAAAAGACTAGAAAAAATCAGACTATCATAGTCTGATTTTTCAAATTAACAACTAACAATTAATAGTTAATAATTGTTGAGTTGCTTCGCCACTATATACTTAAACACTTTAGCGATACCATAATTATTCATTATTAGTTATTAGTTTCTTATAGCTTTCGCTAAATTTATAAGATTCTCATCCCATTTAGGATTTAACGGACTTACTTTTATAACTTTGATTTTCAACTCATCGGCTATGATTTTTGCACTTTTATCGGAAAATTCAGGTTGAGTAAATATTGCTTTGATATTTTCTTCTTTTGCCTCTTTTATAAGCTCGGCAAGGGCTGACGGTTTTGGCTCTTTCCCTTCTACTTCAACAGCTATTTGAGTTAAATTGTACTCATTTGCAAAATATCCAAACGCAGGGTGAAAAACCATAAACTTAGACCCTTTTGGAGTATCTTTTAGGATATTTTTTATCTCATTATCTACATTATTGATTTTTTGCATAAATGCGTGATAATTTGCTTCATAAGTTGCTTTGTTTGGGGCATCTACGCTTACAAGTGCATCAAGTGTATTTTTTGCTATTACTCTTACATTTGACGGGCTTGTCCATACGTGAGGGTCTTTTGATTCTGCTTCATGGTCGTGGTCGTCGTGTTTATCCTCTTTATGCCCATGTCTATCTTCCTCGTGATGATGCTCTGCCATAGCTATTTTTTCTATACCTTTAGCAGTATCTATTATCAGCATATTTTTATTTTGGTTTGCAAAACGTTTCAGCCAAGCATTTTCAAACTCTACCCCTATTGCAAAGTATAATTTTGCACTGTTTAACTCTTTCATTTGTGACGGTTTTGGCTCATAAGCGTGAGGAGAATTACCAGGAAGTACCATTACTGAAACATTTACAAGGTCGCCTCCTATGGCTTCTACGAAACTTTTTTGCGGAACTATACTCACTATAGTGTTGATTTTTGCGTACAATGACGGTGCTACAATCAAACTAGCACTTAATAATAATCTTTTTAGATTAAACATTTTTTCTCCTTTTGCGACTTAGTTGCAAGAATTTTATATTATTAATACTTATATGCAACTTAGTTGCATTTTTGTTTTAAATCTATTTTGGATAAAATACCTCTATGGATAACTTATTTAAAAATACAAATATCAAACAAACGAGTGCTAGGGTTGAGCTATTGAAGGTTTTTAGTGATTTTAAGAAGCCTATTAGTTATGAAGATATAAAAGATAGCATATCTATGGACAAGGCTACTTTTTATAGAAATATTTTGCTTTTTGAAGAAGAGGGGATAATCAATAGTTTTGAATCCAATGACAAAAAAAGATATTTTGAACTCAAATCAAACCCACATGCCCATTTTATATGTAAACTGTGCAACAAAATAGAGTGTATAGATACTTTACATATAAATATCCCTGATTATAAGATAGATAACGTAACCATAAGCGGAATTTGTAAAAAATGTTTATAAGATTTAAAAACTAACGAAGGGTTAACACAAGCTTGTTATAATTTCAATGTACCAAGCAAAAGTTAGATTAAACTCCTCCTAAGTCTTTAACTAACTTCTTAAAGCCGCTCTACAACACACCAAGCGGCTTTAATCTATATCCCGTGCTTTTATGTGACTCAATCAAATCTTTGCCCAAAGTATTTCTTAAATTCCAAATATGGTATCTTATAACATTTGATTTTGACTCGCTATTACAAGGGTATATGTTCCTTTCAAGTTCTACGCTTGAGACAAATTCACCCCGTTTTTTTATTAAGTAATCTAGTACGGTTAACGTCCTGATTTCTAACTGGATATTTTGTTTATTTTTATAAAGTTGTTTTTTAAATAAATTATATGTTATGTTATCTGCAATTTTGATACATTCCGTATATGAGTGATACGCTCTTTTTACCAAAGATTTAATTTTAAGTAATAGTTCTTCTACGTCGGTATTTTTGTTGACAAATCCATCACATCCGTTTTTAAATGATTGAATAATACTATTTGGAATAGATGTAAGTACTAGTTTCATTGCGTTATCGTTGTATTCTCTAAGCATTTTCATAATTTCATAGCCGTCTATTTGCGGTACGTTGATGTCGATAATATATAAATCATATACGTTGTTAAATATTTTATTTAAAAATTCTTGACCGTTATTACAAGTTTCTACGATAAATTTCTCTTCTTCTAAAAAATCTTTAATACTTTCTTGATAAAGTAAATCGTCTTCCAAAAAAAGTATTTTTGTTCCTGTAGTCATTTTAGCACTCCGTTTTTCAATAACAAATGCCAAGAAGTAAATACCTCTTGGCAAATATGTAGATGTTTGGTTAAAATATTCGTTATAAAATATTATTGAAAAGTATTGCCATACCCCAACCGAAATATATAACTAACCAAGCAATCATAATAGAAAGTGTATAGTTACCTAATTTTGTGACTGCTACATCTTTTGAACCGTCAAAAACACCTTGATTCTTACCGACTTTCCAAGCCATTGTAAGAAGATAAGCTACACCTATACCACCCATTATCAGGAATGTTAATAAAAACATTACTATAGAAGGAATTTCCAAATTTACGGGATAGTCGTATATACTATACCCTAGATTTGCCATAATGTCAAATCTTATCAACTCTCTTACCGCAGAAATCAATAATGCCACTACAACCAATACGATAGTAGTTATATAGCTATTTGAGTTTCCTGCAGTCATAAGAAGTAATACTACAACGCCTAAAACGGTAGCTATTACTAGAGGATGCATTAAATATCCTATTTGTAACATCCACAAAGCAAAAAGAACGGCACTGATAACCAAACCTACAACTCCAAGTTTTGTCCCCAAAGATGCAGTATAAGCTACGAATTCTTTGCTAAAATCCTCTTTTGTACTTACGAATCTACTATAGTTTTGTAAAAATATACCGACTACCGGAATACTTAAGCTCACCATAAATGCAAGTCTAACAATATCTATATTAAAAGTCGTACCGCTAGTGTCCACTACGCCGTTTGGTGCATACATATTCATCCATTCGTTAGGCATAATAGAAGTTACCGCAAAGTTATGCATTAAAACACCGGCAAAAACCAAGATAGCAAACGAGATAATACCTATTAGTTTACCTCCACCTGCATTTGCTTTGTTTGCATAATAGTACCAATAATACATTATATAACCGACTATTAATGAGTATATAAACGTAAATACCCATATCCCAGATAGCGTGTTTGCCACATACCAGTTTGGATCATAGATAACCTGAGTAAACAATAACGGTGCAACACCTAAAACTATAAGTATAGAAACACTTATTTTACCTGTTTGAATTAGATGCGGTGTTAAAATTTTCCAGTTTGCATCGTTTTTTTGTCTAAAAGTTCCATATATCGACAATCCCATAGAACCTAAAGATAACAATACAAACGCTGCATGTAACGCCCAAGTTAAAACATATAATGCCTGAAAAACAACAGGATAAAAAGGTACACCTGCCGGGTCTCTAAGGGCTAATAATACGGATGCGTCCATAAATCCTCCTTAATATTTCAAAGATGCAATATATTCAGCGATTGCATCGTATTCATGCTCAGGTAGAGCAAGTTTAGGCATATAAGGGAATCCCCCGCTACCGATACCGTGTAAAATAGATAAAACGCCGTCTTTATCCATTCCTTGTAATCTATCTTTTAAAGGTCTAAATGCACCTGTTTTTTCCAAAGAGTGGCAGTTTGAACATGACATTTTAGTCAAAAGTTCACCTGCAGCTAGTTTATTTTCTTCCGTTATAACTTTTAAGTTTTCAGGAATAAAAGGGTTTACTTGTAAAAGTCCTTTTTCAGCAATTATAGGAAGTTCGCTTTTTATCCCTTTACCTTCAACATCACGGCTAATAATCTGATTTGAATAAATATATTGACCTGCAACATAAGGTTTTCTCATAGATTCTCTAAGCTTTTCTCCAGGCCAAAGTCCTGAAATCAATATTACTGCAATCATAACTGAAGCAAAAGTAGGATTTATAAATCTCGGTTTTACTATAGCAAGTAAGAAATATAAAGAAAAAACTATTGCTAGAATAATTCTGTTTTGGATAACTTCATCTTTTGATACGTTAAATACGGCGTGGGCATTATCAGGTAACGTACCCATATACCACATAAAGAAAAACATAGTTACAAAACCGCCGAGCATTGCAACATAACCCATTTTTTTGGTAAGTTCATCTGAGAGTTCTGCATTCTCTTTTTTCATAGCACTTGATATAACAAGACCTATTACGCCAGAACACATAATCATAAAGCCTATTCTTAGGAACATATGAGGGAATGTATTTATCCCGAAGAATGCATCACTAGCACTTCCCGTAGCATAAAAAGCTTCCGTTCCAGGCCACATCATAAAGCTTATGATACCTATAATAAGTGCCAAAGTACCGACTGATGCTAAAGCAAACGTAAACGTAAGTTTTAGATGAGTTTTTTTGTCTATTTTATCGATAAAATAAACAAGTACGAATACCCCTATAACTTCATAAACGAAAAACACCCATTCCGTAGCCCATACCCAAACAAAGTTGTGTATCAATGCACTTATACCTCTGGGACTGGCCGCGGTTGCCGTGTACCAAATACCTGGACCGGTAATAGAACCTACTACATATGAAAAAATAAGTAAGAACATACCGTATTTTTTCATATACGGGTATAGGTCTGTTCTGTTTTCTTTATATGCTTTGTACGCCAAAAATGCAAAAAGCATTGCGGCACCAACGGAAGTATGCGATGCTAGAATGTGTATGGTACCCGTGATACCCATCATCCAAGCACTTCCGTACTCAGGGAAATAAAACAACGGAAATTGTCCTATTATATCCATAAAACCTCCTTAATAAAAATTCATCATAATTATAAAAAACTAATGTTAATTATTTGTTAGTTTTATCTTTAATATAACATTAAGTTAAATGATAGTATTGTTTCAATAATCATTATCATTAATAGGAGGCGTTATGAGTCGATTGAGATTGAAAATAGAGATAAATAGGATACTTAACGAGCTAAATATGGCAAAAAATATGAATTCAAAGTGTTGCGTGTTTAAGGTGTTGAAAAACAGATACCCAAGTCTAAACAATCAAGAATTATCATATATGATACAAAGGGAATTACAATAAATAGTACAAAAGTACTATTTATTTGATATACGAACAGCAATAATCCGTAAGAGTTTTTACTTTTAGCTTGAAGCTTGAGTTTGCAGGTACTTCAAATGAAGCAGGGGCAATTATCGTTTGCCACTCATTAGAGTTTGGAAGTAATACGTCAAGTTCACCGGCTAAGATTTCCATGATTTCAGCTTCTGCCGTGCCGAATTCATAACTATCAGGCATCATAATACCTAACGTCTTTTTTGTGCCGTCGGCAAAAAGTACCGTTCTACTTGTAACTTTTCCGTCATAATAAACGTTTGCTTTTTTTTCAACCGTAACATTTTCAAATTTATCCATCGTCAAACCTTTTTAGAAATTTTAGCGTGATTATATGATTTTTTGTATTAATCTACGGTAACTTTTAAAATCATTTCGGGATGAATCATACAGTTAACATTAAATGTACCTTTTGCTTTGATTGGTACTACTGCCGATTTACCTGTACTTTGCATACCCGTATCAAATTCGTTTAGTACATCATCCGTATATGCGTTATGGGCAAACGGATCTGAGTTTGTAAATCTTAGAGTATCTCCGACTTTGACTTTAATTTGAGCAGGGATAAATTTCCTACCTAATTGATCTATAACGTGTTCTTGTGAAAATGCAGAGATTGCACAAAAAACACAAAAAGTAAAACTTAAAACTATTTTATACATATAGTATCCTTTTATTTTGGGAAGCTTGAAGGGGCTTCTATTTTTAAATTAGAAATATTAAGAGTCTTCATAAACTCTACTATTAGCATTTGTTCTTCTTTGCTCAAATCTACTTTTTTCAAGGAAGTAGATATGTTTTTTGCATTTGGATTTTTGCCGCCACGTGAGCAAATATCCGTAGCTTCAACAAGATTATCGATACTTCCGTCATGGAAATAAGGGGCAGATTCATCAATACCTCTTAGAGTAGGAGTTTTAAAAGCTCCATACATAAGAGGATGTTTTTTGACCTCATATCTTCCGGTATCATCGTTGTCAAGTCCTATGTTATGAAAGCTTCCGTCCGTAAAGTTAAATCCACTGTGGCAGTTTGTACAACCTGCTTTTGTTTCGAAAAGAACGAATCCTTTTTTAGCTTTATCGCTAATTGCGTTTTTATCACCTGCAATATATTTGTCAAAAGGGGAATCCAAGGAAACAACCGTCCTTTCAAAAGAAGCCAAAGCTTTTGCAACGGTATTTTCCGTAATGCCTTCTTGCGGATATGCTTCATCAAACAGAGTTTTATAGCCATCTATTGCATTTAGCTTTTTAATCAATTCATCTAATATCATATTCATTTCAACTTTATCCTGAATCGGAAGCAGGGCTTGAATTTCAAGTGTTTTTGCTCTTCCATCCCAAAACTGGTGGTGATTAAATGCCGAATTGATTATTGTAGGGCTATTTCTTCTCCCTTTTTTCCCTTCATCACCTATCGATTGTGACATACCGTCACTCCAACCTAAATTTGGGTTATGACAAGTTGCACATGATATATTGTTGTTTTTAGATAATCTCGTATCGAAAAACAACAATTTACCCAAATTAACTTCCTTTTGATTGTTGTTTTTATGACTCTCTAAATCACTAGGGATTATCCACCCTTCGGCAGCATTCAATACGGAAGTTAACGCTAAAAGTGACAATAATTTGACGGAATAATTATTCATACCCATTTAAACCTTAATATTTTCATTAAATAATTATATCATACAAAATATAGCTATTTATTAATTAATAGTAACAATTAAGTAATATTTTTTCTGAAATTAGCAATTAGTACTAAAGTACCTAGAATAGCTGCAATAAATGATGTAACTAGTATTGCTAATTTTGCATTATCTATCATTGCTTGACTATCAAATGCTAAATGTGAAATAAATATAGACATAGTAAATCCTATACCGGCAAGAAGTCCGACTCCTAGTAAAGAAGATAGATTCATACCTTGAGGCATTTGTGCTATTTTTAGTTTGACTGCTAAAAGACTGAATATTACTATACCTATCGGTTTTCCAAGCAATAAACCGAAAGCTATACCGAACATAACGGATGAATATTGTAAATTATCCATATCTATCACGAAACCTGCATTTGAAAAAGCAAATAGCGGCATAATAACAAAAGCACTAAAAGAGTGTAAAGAGTGTTCTAGTTTGACTAATGGGCTTTGTACCTTATCGTAACTACTTGCTATAATTTCCATTGCATCTTGTTGTTTATGTGTCAAAAGAGGTTTCTCGTCTTTGTTTTCACTAAATTCGTTTAATGCAGATTTAACATTTTCAATAAAACTATCATCATTGATTTTTGAGTGTATCGGTATAAAAAGTGCTAGTAAAACACCGGCTATAGTTGCATGAACACCTGTACTATGAACGGTAATCCACAAAATAACACCTAATAGTAGGTACGGTATCAGAGATTTTACATTGAATTTATTGAGTAGAAAAAGCAAAAATAATACACCTATTGAAGCAAAAAGGTAGTTTATATCAATATTTGACGTATAAAAAAGTGCAATTACGATAACGGCACCCAAGTCATCGACGACGGCCAAAGATACAAGAAAAACTTTGAGTTGCAAAGGTACTTTTTTGCCAAGGAGCATCAATACACCCAGTGCAAATGCTATATCAGTCGCCATAGGTATCCCAAAACCGTTGCTCTCTTCACCGCTTGTATTGAAAAGAAAATAGATAAACGCAGGTACAATCATACCGCCTAGTGCCGCAAAAATAGGCAAACTAGCTTTTTTGAGAGATGACAATTCACCGTATAAAAGCTCTCTTTTGATTTCAAGACCTACCATAAGGAAAAACAACGCCATTAATGCGTCATCAATCCAATATGTAAGAGTCATTGATATATTAAACTCACCAAGTGATATACCTAGATTTAAATTCCAAAAATCTAGATACGTTTGTCCCAATGATGAGTTGGCAATCAAAATAGCTGCCACGGTAGCAACAAACAAAACAATACCACTCAAGGATTCTTTGTTGATAAAATCCTTCACTACGCTTAAATCAAAACCGTTCTTTTCTTCCATCTATCCAATCCCATAAAATAATTTTTCTTAATTTAGCTTATTTTTTTATAGTTGTATATTATATGGATAATTTACTTTTTTTATTTAAGTTTACAATTTTTACCGTTACCGTTTGCTTTTATATCAAATCCGTTTTTGATATATGTTATAGCTTCATCAACATCATCGGTTATTAAATATGAGTGTAAATCGCTTTCTGCTAAATAATTGTATTTTATCATTACCTTAAAAAATGCTTCCAAAGGCTCAAAAAACTCTTTACCGAAAAGTACTATCGGAAATCTTCCCATTTTGCCCGTTTGGACAAGTACCAATGCTTCGCTAAGCTCATCTAGCGTTCCAAATCCCCCAGGCATAACGACAAATGCAACCGAGTATTTAAGAAAGCAAACTTTTCTTGTAAAAAAGTATTTAAATTCTATCGGTATTTTTACGTAAGGGTTTACTTTTTGTTCATGGGGAAGCTCTATATTTAGACCTACAGACACGTCTGCACCTTTATTTCCGGCTTCCATGATACCGCCGCCTCCACCGGTAATAATAGAATACCCTTCGAGGGAAAGTTTTGCAGATAGTTCTACGGTTTTTTTGTAAAAATAGTCGTTTTGCGGAGTTCTCGCACTTCCAAAAATAGATACGGCAGGTGGGAGTTCGTTGAGTTCTTCAAAAGCGTCGGTAAAATCTGCTAGGATTTTGAACATTCTCCATACATCTCTGTCTTTTGCTTTGTTGCTTAAAAATTCTTGTTGCAAATCAGGGGCAACGTAACTTTCACATTTAAATTTATTCATTATCTTTTAACCTTTTATTTTATAAATGACACTCTAGTATTGATTTATTTGGATTTGTAAGATAGTCATATCCACTGTATAAAGTATATATTCCAAATAAAATAACCGCAATACTTGCAAATTTTATCATAATATTTCTAAAACCTGATTGTTTGAAAAGTCCTACAAAAAATCCAAGTGAAAATAGTGCAGGAATAGTACTTATACCGAATATAAACATAACGACTCCTCCCCAAAAAGGATCAGCCGTACTAGCAGCGGTAATAGCAAAGAAATATACAAAACCACACGGTAAAAGACCGTTTAGCATACCGAGTAAAAAGAAACTAAAAAGTGTACCGCTATGAAGTAAACTTCTAAAGCTTGTTTGATACCAAGAACTTTTTGATACGCTGTGTTCTATAACGGTCAGAAATTTTATTTTTCCTATCAAAGATAGTCCCGTAAGAACCATAAACGTACCTGCAAGTAGAAGTAATAAGCCGTTAGTGATGTTTGAGAAAGCTATAACACCGCCCAAAAAACCAAAAAGTGCACCAAGCATGGTATATGTTAGAACTCTTCCAAAAGAGTAGCTGATGTGAGCTAAAGTTTGTTTGGTTTTGCTCCATTCGTTACCGATTTTGGTACTTGAATATGCCATAACAATCCCGCCGCACATTCCGACGCAATGCCCAAAAGAGCCTAGAAATGCTATGGTCATAATAGATAATATACTAATTGTTTCCATTGTTTGCCTTTATTACCTTTGCATATACAGGATTTGACATATTTTCTCCTCGTAACATTCGCTCACTCATAGTTTGGAAATCTATGGTATTTTCTTTTGGTTGTGAATATGCACCGAAACCGTAATACATAGGAGTATTTTCATTTACCGTATAAAATGCCTTACGTCCGTCTATCCACTCTTTTGTGTCTATAGCCATAACCCAAATAATTGCTTCATTTTTGAAAGTTTTGTTTTTTAGCCAGTTGACCATACCTCCGTGGTCATGAAAAAACCAAGTTTTACCTTCTGGGGATATGACTTGTGAAGCATAAGTAATATCATCTATATTCATACCGCAATCACTGTCTTGGTAGAGTCCCAAAACTATATTCAATGGTTTTTTCTCCATATTTCCCTCTACTACGACCACCGTTTTTGATGAGTTATGGTTGGAGACGATAATAAACCCTATAACAAATACAAAAACTACGACAAATAAAACTTTTAATAATATATCTTTCACAAAAACACCCCGTTTATTATATAATATGTTACTACGTATAAAGTACAAATTATGGCAAAAATCGTATTAAAAATAGTACTATAGAAAAAGTATCTTTTGATGATCTGACCTATCAAAGTTTTTAAAATCAGATTTACTATACCAAAAAACGTACCCAAAAACAAACTACCCCACAGGATATATCCTATGAAATAATACTCTTTTTGCAACATACAAAACGGACATATATGTGTAGGTAGCTGATATATATAAGTTCCGAAAAAATATACAAGAGCATAATATCCAAAATATAAATACATCATAGAAGCGACAAAAGAAAAAATAGGATTTTTTTGTAAATTTGCCGATAAACTTAGTATCAAGATAGCATAAAACACTATCAAAAGAGTTTTTGTATCTATCCCAAAAGGTAACGGGTCGGAGTTACCGCTTACGCCGTATATTACCGAACAACATTGTACCGGAGTTTCCGTGGATATATTCGTAAAATACAATATTTCCAAAATAAACTCACACAAAACGGCAAGAAATATAAAAAATGCAAAAAGTAATTTGGTTTTGATATGAGGATAGTTGATAGATGCAATATCTATTTTGTTTATTACAAGCCATGAGCCTACGAAAAATATAATAAAAAGTTTTAGCGTAATAAGTACATAGCCGTATTCATTGGCATTTACAACCCCTGCAGCACACATTGCACCGTGAACTATATCCGATAAAGAGTCAATGGTAAAAGCAAAATAAGGTAAGGTAATAATCTTGACTACTAATGCAAAAAATAGTATCAAAACTATCAAATATGCTTTTTTTTCAAGGTTGTATTGAAAATTTGATGTGGAGTTGAAATCCCAGTTTTTATAGATATATACCCCAAAAATAGAAGCACCGAATAGTAATAGCAGGGTAAGAAAAGATATGCTAAGATTGATAATAACTTGATTTTGTAATAAAATGTTATTCAACTATCTCTCCGTTTTGGATATGAACTATTTTATCAACAAAGTCTAAATCATCAAATATCGTATCGTGAGTTGCAATTACTACTGTTTTGCCTAGTTGTTTCAAATCTTGCAAAATAGTTATAAGATTTTGTGAATTTGCTATGTCAAGGTTGGCTGTTGGTTCATCTAGGAGTATGATATTTGGGTTGTTTACCAAAGCTCTTGCTATGGCAACACGTTGTTTCTCGCCGCCTGATAGGTTTTTTGCTAGGTCGTTTTTCTTGTGGTCTATTTTGATGATTTGAAGTGCATTATTTACCATTTGGGTGATTTGTTCGGTATCTTTTTGGTGCGGTATCAAGGGGACCGTTACATTATCGTAAACACTTAAATTTTCTATCAAATGAAACGACTGGAAAACAAATCCTATGCTTTTTGCTCTGAAATTTGATAGGTGTAAATCGGGTAATTTTGCTATAGCTTTGTTTTCTATCAAAGCTTCACCGCTAGTAGGTTTGTTCATACCGCCTATAATAGAAAGCAATGTACTCTTACCGCTTCCGCTTACCCCTTTTAAGACGACGCACTCTTTGTCTTTGATATGTAAGTTTATATTCTTTAGTGCTACAAATTCGTTTTGTAAGCTTTGATTGTATATTTTGTATAGGTTTGTAAGTCTAATCATCTAAGGCTCCCGTCTATGTCGCTTACCGCGATTTTCCATGATGGAATAAGTATAGAAGCTACGAAAAAAGAGATAAAAAATAAAAATAGACTAACAATAAGCCCAAAATCAATAAAAGGGACGAAACTAACGGTGTGTTTGATATTGTGTGAGCCTAGGAAAAATTCTCTCAAAATAGGTGCATTAGCAAAAAATACGTATAAGTAAGAGGCGATAAAGGCAAATAAAAATGCAAAAATTCCTATAACGGTACTTTCGCTTACTTTGAGTATCACAACATCTTTTATACTCCATCCTACACTTCTAAGTATTGCTATCTCTTTTTTGTCGTTTGAATTTATCATAGAATATCTCTGGTATAAAATCAGACAAAAGGTCAAAAGGAGTATCATAAATAAAATCAAGAAAAATCCGCTTGTATAGTTGTAAAGATGGGTATAGCTTTTTTCTAAATCCTCTTTTGTGATTATTTTTATATTGTGGTGGAGATCTATTAGCTCTATTTTGATATTTTGCCATTCCGTATCGTTTGGAACATTTAACAATATATCCGTTACGTAGTCGTTTTCTATCCCTAGGATTTGTCGAGCAAGGGTTATATCCATAATAATCATATCATTTGTAACTACGGAAGATTTTGAATCTAAGGTTTTTAAAATATCAACTTTCTTGATTTCCAACTCAGGTGTTAGGAAGTTGTAATACTCTTGATAATGATTTGCATCAAAAAACTCTTTGACTCCGCTACCTATTATCATATAATTGCCGTTTATAAACTCTGAAATATCAATATCGTCAAAAATAGCTTTTAGCTCGTTTGTAGCAAAATCGTCAAATACGTCAATACCTACTATAACAAAACTATAATCACTTGCCAAATGGTAGTATTGCCCGTAAACTCTCCCCTGAGTTAGCGAGATACCTTTGATTTGTTTGATTTCGTTTATCCAAGATGTCGGTATATCGGCACGTTTACCTGCTTTGATTTGTTGGACTACAAAGTCAGGTTGAGAGTGTGTGAAACTCATCAGTTGATTTTTGAGTGAAGAGCTTACGAACATAGTAGAAATAAGCAAAAAAAGTACCGAAAAAGAGATGATAAATATAGCTATATGTTTGCTTTTGTGTTGATAAATAAGGGTAAAGATAAAGTTGATAAAATTTTTATTCATAGATAAATCTCTTGTAACTTATTTGAGGCATTTGCGGATGATAAATATTCGGCTTGTCGAAGTCGAATCTATTGTCGTATATGGTACTACTAAATGCAAAATACGGCAATGTAGTAACATTTGCCGTATTTAGTTCTTTTGATTTAAGAAACGTGTTTTGAGCGTAAAAGGAGTGAATAATTATCGTTATACAAATAAAAGTTAAAACAAAAAATGAGTATAAAAATTTACCGTATATATGCAATCCTTTTTTATTTTAGTGTATTGGTAATTAGTTGACTTGTATATTGGTAAGAAGCCAAATATTAAAGTCCCACCAATACACTAATATACCAATTACTATTTATCAAGTGCAAAAACTAAATCTTTTGTAATCTCTTCAAATTTCAAGATTTGTTTACCTTGATAGTTTTTGCTGAAGTTTTCAGCATCTTCTTTTGTTTTAAACGGTATAAGTTCTTTTCCCATAGGTCCGTAAACATTTGAACCTAGTACGTAAAAAGCTTGTTTGCCGTCTATTTTATCTAAGGTATAATAATCACTAACCGATATTATATCGAAATCATCTTTAGTGTAGTTGTGAGAATATGATTTTGCTTCAAAAATGAATTTGAACATATCTTTAGTACCGTCATAAAAAAACTCTTTGCCGTCTTTTAGTTTTGTATGTGCAGCCCATTTTGGATATTTTGCTACAAACATACCGCATACAGGGCATTTTGCATCGCTTGGTACAACGATAGGGGTTGATTTATGCATTTGGTTACCGCTTCTTACGTGATTTAGATATCCTATAAGTGATAATTTATCTTCATCTTTTAGTTTTGGACAAGTTGCTTCAACACCTTTTTTTATTTCATCAAAACTTTTGAAAGATGTAGCATCTAGTTTTTTACATACTCTTTGGTGGATATTTTCACCTCTTTTTAGGAAATCAGCATCTTTTCTAGACTTAATATAGATACTTATCTCTTCATTCTCTCCATACATTTTATTGAAATTATTTAGCTTTACATCCCATATATAAAGCATAATTGCTTGAAGTTGACCGTCGTTTAAACCATCTTCACAAAGTTTTTCTTGTCCTATGATAGCTTTCATTTCGCCCATAGTGTGTGCATCTATTTTGTCGATAGCTTCTTTATTACATTTTGTATTGTAAAGTTTTTCACCGTTTTTGTACATCATAGTGCTTCTGTTGTCATAAACTAGAGCAGTGTCTTTTGCAAAATCTAATAATGCTATTTTATAAGCTTCATCAAAACTTTTTACTTCACCACCGTATGTATTCATAAATGTGATAGCATCTTCAACTTTTTCAAAAGCATATTTACTTGTCATCGTCATAGTACCTTTTACACTACTTCCTACTACGTAATAGGCTTTTTTTGCATCTATAAATTTAAGACTTGGCACATCTACTACTAAAATTTCTTTGATAGTATCGTGTTTCCCTTTTAGAACCGTTAGTTCCATCTCTTCTACCAAACAATATATACTACAATATTGTCTGTAAGTACCGTCTTTTAGTTTAACCGCATGGTTTGTTTTGTAAAATTTAGGTAAGTGCATACCGCAGTTTGGGCAGTATAATTTATCTTTTGTAGTTTGAAGAAGAGTAGCTTCTTTTACATCAACCGTTTGGAACATTTTGTTTGGGTTTGCATAGGCAAACGTAGTTATTGCAATAAGCAACGACATTAAGAGTTTTTTGAACATTGTCATCCTTTTTTGTGGAATTTATACTTCAATATTATAGTGAGGATTCGTTAATTATCTGTTAAGTAGCTAACTGATACTAGATTAAAAAAGCCCAATTTATAGTAACTGAGCTTTTTTGAGGTTAAATTCGTTTTCCGTTAGGATACCTTTTTCTTTGAGGTCGTGAAGTTTTATAAGTTCATCGGACGTATTGACGTTTGACTTGCTTTGCTTGTTTGAGAGAACAAGCATAGTTATAGAATAAGGGATTGCGTATAAAAGCCCAAGTATTCCCCATCCTGCTGCTGCTTCCATATCTTCGTTTATTAGCAAAAATATAAAAAACATAGACAACGTAAACCAAACTATACCTATTATAGACATTACTTTCATAAGTTACCTTTATATGTTGATATGTAATTGTACATTCTTTATATTTAAAAAAGCAACTTCTAATGAAACTTTTATATTTAAAACAATACAATAACTTATGACCAGATATTACATTCAAATCGGCGGTATTGTTCAAGGGGTAGGGTTTCGTCCTTTTATCAAAAATTTATCAATCAAATATGATATAAAAGGGTTTGTAAAAAACGACTCAAACGGTTTAGTCATAGAAGCCGAGGGTGAAGATACAAATCTTAAAGCATTTATAGAAGAAATTCAGACCAATCCACCGAAACTTTCAAAAATCACTTCTTTTTCCGATGAACAAATAGATGTAAAAAATGATAATGATTTTGTGATACTGCTGTCCGATAATGTAAAGACTAAGACTACTTTCGTATCACCAGATATGAAAATATGCGATGATTGTTTGCAAGATATAAAAGATACCAATTCACGCTTTTACGGATATTTTGCTACAAATTGTACAAACTGTGGACCTAGATATTCTATCATCAAAACACTCCCTTATGATAGATGCAATACCTCGATGGATAAGTTTGTGATGTGTGAAGTTTGTAAAAGTGGGTATGAAAATACAACGGATAGACGGTTTCACGCTCAACCGTTATCTTGTCCAAATTGTGGCCCAAAGTTAAGTTTGTACGATAAAAATAAAACTCTACTTGATACCAAAGACCCGATAAAACAAACGGCAACGCTTATAAAAGAGGGTAAAATAGTAGCTATAAAAGGGCTTGGCGGTTTTCATATAGTATGTGATAGCAAAAACGATGAAACTATAAATAGATTAAGAAGTTCCAAAAATAGACCTTTTAAACCGTTTGCTTTGATGTGTAAAGATGTGGAGCAAATAGTAAAGTTTGCCGAAGTTAACACAAAAGAAAAAGAGGTTTTGGAGTCCAAAGAGTCGCCTATCGTGATACTTGATATAAAAGATGATTTTACTTTGTCTTCTCTTATCGCTCCTCGTATCAAAAAAATAGGGTGTATGGTTGCTTATACTCCTTTGCAAGTGTTGCTGATGGAGTGTTTGGTTAATCCTATTATTGCTACTAGTGCAAATTTAGGTGATGAGCCTATTATTCAAGATATGGATAGTATTTATGAAAAACTCCCCTTTGTGGATTTTGTCCTTGATTTTGATAGGGATATAGTAAACGCGGTGGATGACTCTTTGGTTCAGGTAGTAGATGATAGGGTACAGGTGCTTAGACGAGCTAGAGGATATGCCCCTTTGAGCTTGAAATTGGATATGAAACTGACTCAAAATATCTTAAGCGTAGGGGCAAATCAAAAAAATACTATTTGTATAGGGTATGGCGATAATGTGGTTTTGAGTCCTCATATAGGGGATTTGGATAGTATCGCAAATATGGAGTTTTTCAATCGAAGTGTAAAGACTTTGCAAAGGTTTTATGATTTCACGCCTCAAGTAATAGTATGCGACAAACACCCAAATTACGAGACCACCAAATGGGCAAAGGAGCAAGGGATTAAGACCATAGAGGTACAACACCACAAAGCCCACTTAAATGCAGTCAAACTAGAATATAATCTAAAAGGTGAGTATTGTGGATTTATATTTGACGGTACAGGATACGGTGATGACGGATTGCTTTGGGGTGGAGAGGTTTTTGTGGGAGATAGAAGAAAATATCACTTCAAGCCTTTAAAGCTTCTAGGGGGAGAAAAAGCTATAAAAGAGCCAAGGCGTGTGGCTATGGGTATGCTTTTTGATAGGTTTTCTTTGGATGAAGTCGAAAAGTTGGATTTAGAATGTGTTAAATCGTTTAGTAAAGACGAACTTAGACTGCTATATACGGCTTATACCAAAAATATTAATTCACCCATTAGTTCATCTGTGGGTAGGGTATTTGATGCTTTTGCTTCATTATCAGGGGTATTGCAATACCAAAGCTACGAAGGGGAGAGCGGACTTCTTTGCGAGGCTTTGTGTTTGGAGGAGTTTGATGGGAGTTTTGAGTATAGTTTGATAAATGAAGAGATACAAATAGATATGATAAGTGCAATTTTAGGCAAAAATTACTCTAAAGAAGAGCGTTGTACTATGCTTTTAAATACATTGCGAGATATAATCATAGATATAGCCAAGAAAGAAAAACTTGATATTATACTATCTGGAGGGGTTTTTCAAAATAAAACGCTACTTCAAAAGGTGCTAAACCAAGCTAAAGAGGCAGGTATAAACGTCTATTTTGGATGTGAAATACCGGTAAACGACGGTGGAATTAGTGCCGGGCAGTTAGTATCGCTTTCTATAGGTTAAATCTACGCTTTGTGTATTGTCTTCAAATCCTACCTCTATATTCCATAGTTTGGTAAGTTCCCTTAAAAATATCAATTTACCGCTTTGGGCTTGGTTTTTGAGAATAACTTTGCTTTTTTGAGATATATTCTTGCCGACGTGTGTTTCTATATATTGGGTGGTTGGGTTATATTCAAAATACAACATATCTACCCCTAACTCTTTTGCGTAATCCTTTGATAGTTCGTTTAATAAAAATAGTGATGCTTGTGAACCTCTGCTTTGTTCAGTGGTATTTCTTGAATCGCCTGAAAACCGTGTACCGAAAATCAGATAAGATAAAATATCCCTTTGGCTCATGGTAGGGTTTGAGATGAGGTTTATTCTTGGTACGTTTAGAGTACCTGCAATATTTATGGTTATATCAACGTCTTGTAGTTTATGTAGAGCGTGAATATCTAATATAGGGTCTATAGGGGTGAGTCCTCTAAAGTATATATTTGAAGGTTGTATAATATAGTCTTTGCCCAGTTCGCTAAAACTTCCAGATACATTACTAAGTGAGCCGTAAAGTTTGATATCTTTTGTTAGTTCTTTGTTTAGGTACAAAATCGCCGAGCCTCTAAGGTTTGTATCTTTTACTATATAATGAAAATTGTTTGCATTTATTGTTAAATCAAGTGCAAATTTATCTAAGAAAAAATCATCTTTTTTAATTTGAGTATTTTTTGATATTATGATTATGTCTTTGTCTTTATTGATACTCATCGCAGGCGGTTCGTAGATGGTGGTTAGATTTGACAAGCTTATATCACCGCTTACCAAAAAAGTTGAGTTATCGTAGTTTAGTAAGAGTTTTGATGTCATAAAACCGCTTCCGTATTTACCGTGGGCTACAAACAACTCTTTTGTATCTATATGCAAAAATAGTTTGTTGTTTTTTTTGTATGAAGTGAAAACTACGTCATCGAAATTGGCATAGGATTCCATAGTCTCAAGGTTGATAAACGCTTTTTCTTTGAGTGAAAAGGTTTTTTGTAGATTGAGGTATAGTAGGTCATTTAGAGTGAAATTAACTTTTTGTAAGTTCAATGTTTGATTTTTGAAATCACCTTTTGCGGATACATTTTCTATAAACACATCATCATAGTTTAGTTTTGGCGAAGTTAGCTCAAATTCTATAGAGTCTTTTTGAATTTTCGTATTTAAGTCCACACTGCCGTCGATATCCACCAAATCAAAAATTATAATAGTATTTAGTCCGGCTTGGAATTTTTCCAAAGAGTTGATATTTGCATCTATTAAGGTATTTGAGGTAGTCTTATGTAGATTTGAATTGAAAGTTTTGTGTTTTACGGTTGCTTTTAGATCCTCTAACGTTCCTGATAGTGAAGTTTTCATAATAAATGATTGATTTAGAGTAACATCCCCTTTTATATCAAATTGCCCGTCATAAGACCCTTTTAGTTTACTAGATATTGAGTTGATTTTCGAAAAAGAGGGAAGTGTGTAAAATTCGTTTGGATTCAGGTTATAACTATTTATATCAAAAACAAATTTTTCCAAATCATTTGTGCTTACTCCCATATCGAAAACTTTTGATTTCAAGTTTGTATGAAGTTGGGAGTTTTTATATTCCAGCGATAGATTTAGCGGATATATTTGTGAGAGATTTATATCTGATATATTTAACTTTTGAATATCTGATTTCAAAGATATTACCGTATTTGTCGAGTTATTTATATCGACCAAGAGAGATATATCAGATAAGGCTTCGCCTAGTTTGGAAGATAAAACAAAATCACTTTGAGTTTTAACTAAATCTTTTGTTATATCGTATTGTGTAAGTGTTTTTTGTGTTTTTAGGTTAAAGTCGATACCTTTTAAATTAAAATCCATATTATTGGATGATTCGATATTGATATTTGAGAACTCTTTATCTATAGATATTTTTCCTACAAGTTTTCCGTTATTAAGGAGTGTTTGGTGTGTATCTATGGATATTTTATTTTTATCCAAAGATGTCTCAAACTCCATATTATAAAGGTTTCCTTTAAGGAGTGTATGAAAGGCGAGATTATTTTCTAAATAAACAAAAAGCTTTTTATCAAGCTCTGAATTGGTATCCAAATCAAAGATAACGGTATCTAAATCATGGTTTTGGATTTGGAGATTGCCTTTGATATGTGATGTAAAAGTATCTATTTTGAGGTTTGTATCAAGTTGTTTTATATTCAAAAATTGTGAGTCTATATTGTATATACCTTGTGTCTTTATAGTGTTTAAATCTATATCTGTTTTTTCATAGTTTAATTTTACATCGTTACCGTTTGCTTTGAAATCAAATTGATTTAGGTTCCCTTTTAGATTTATATTGATAGGTGAGATAGTGTTAAATTTGGTTTGAGATAAAGAGTTGATAAAATCTAAATTCGGTTTTATTTCACCGTTTGCCACATAATCGGTGTTGTTTAGCTTAATGTCGCCTTTTATTTCTCCGATGTTTGAGCTAATATCTAAATTGAGCTTTGCACTAAAAGAGTCTTTGAAATTATATCTTAGCTCATTTGCAAAAAGTTGAAGATTGTTTACCGTGTATTGTTCGTATTGATGGTTTTTTAGATTTGCCGTAAGAGATTTGATATACAAAGTCATAGGTATATTTACGTTAGTATCGCTTGATTCAAAGAGCGAGTCATCAAACTCTATACCGTTTAATCTTAAGTCATAGATATAAATTTCAAGGGCAAGTAGGGATAAAAGTGACGGTCTTATATAAAGGTTTTCTATTTTTAATTTATTGTCGTAGTTGATATTCGTGATAGTAATACCGCTTGAGATAGTACCGCTTATTGATGAATATGAGATAAGATTTTGGTTTGCAATGTATGTAAATATTTTGTTTGCAATATCTTTTGAGTGTGTAACAATCATAAAGGATATGAATACCAACGTACTAAGGGTAATTAGAAATATTTTCAACTTTTTCAAAATACTTGCCCTATACCTATGTGAAATACAAATCCGCCCTCTTTAAGAGGAAAACCCAAATCCACCCTAAGCGGTCCGATAGGGGTATAATATCTAGCCCCTAAACCTACGGAGTTGTAAAATTTTTCACTGAAGTTATTTGGTTTTAGACTTAACATGGTAGAGTCAAAAAAAGTCGCTATACCTATATCTTTATATACGTTGTATTCAAATTCCAAAGAGTTATCAATCATAGATAATCCGCCGTAAGGGTTATTATCAGGGTCTTTAAGCCCTACGTTTTGGTATGTATATCCTCTGTTACTATAATCTCCCCCGGCAAAAAAATGTTTGAAAATAGGTAAATCTTTATCAAGGGTACCAACTTTTGTTTTAATTGACGCACTTAGCTTGTCGAAAGTCTTGATATATCTAAATTCCGTCAATGTCTTGATATAATCCTCTTCACTTGCCAAAGCCTTGGTTCCGTTTTCTATATAAAATGATAGGTAATAACCGTTTTTCGGGCTTATAGAAGAATCACGTGCATCTAAAACGGTATTGAAAAATACGGAGTTCAAAAGATATGTACCGTTTGCATATTCTTCAAGTTCTGAACGTATTTGGCTGTTTTGGCTCAAAAATCCTATGGAGTTTGTAAGTCCGAATATTTTTTTTGATAAATATATTTTTTCTTCTATCTTCTCTTGTGAATAACTTTCATAGTCCATATCTTCGTATTTTAACTCATTTTTTAGGGATACACCGTCAAATACAAAGTACGGGATATAAAAATTATTATAGATATTATATCCATCTTGATTTACCCTTGTACCTATTGATAGTTTTTTGAGATTACCGAAAAAGTTATCGTTTTTGTATTCTGCTTTAAATCTTCCACCGCTATCCGTATCATACCCCAAGGAGTAGCTTGTCTCCCTATACGAGCCTTTAAGAAGTTTTATATTTACGGGCATTGTATTGTTATCGTTCCCGTCAAGATTATGTTCTAATGAAATATATTTATAAATGCCGAAGTTATAAAGTCCTTCATAGGTTTCGTCAATCAATAAAGAGTTATATAATTCACCCTCTTTAAACTTTATCTCTTTTTCTATGTATTCTAAATCAACATCTGCATCGTTGTCTATTGTGATTTTTCCGAAATATTGCGGTGAGTTTTTTGTCACTTGATATGAAATATCTACTTGATAGTTGTCTATATCCACGTAAGCTTTTGCGTCAAGTTCTGCTTTTGGATAGCCTGTTTGATTTAAGTATTCTCTTATCGCTTTTTTTGAGTTTGAGAAATCTACGGTATTGAAAAAACCTTTCTCTTTTATGTTTATTAAAGACGCATATTCTTTATCTATAGTTATTGAGTTGATTAGAATAGGATTATTCTTCTTGATATGTATTTGGGCTATTTTATTTTCTATGGCGTAGGAAATATCAGCCTTATAAAATCCTAAACTTTGGGCATACTCTTCTATAGATTCACTACATACTACTATGTCATATTGACTAAAGGTAGGGTTGTCTTGCCATATTTTATAAAAAGGTGGATAAGAAATATTGCACACTTTTAGCAAGTTTTCCCTTGAAAAATCACCTATTACCAAATCCACATCACCGCTGAAATTTATTTGTTCTATCTCTGCAGCAAACAATGATAACGTAAGAAAAAATTTGGTAAATAGTTTTTTAATCATCTTGTTATACTATCATACATCAACTTAATGACTATATTGTACCTTTCATTAATCTGATAGTTAAATTTAAACTCAAGTTCCTTAAGATAATAGACGAAATTCTCATTTTCCATACCTTTGTACTTTTTTATGTTTGACTCAAAAAAATTACAAAATCTATTGATATTATTATCCTGATTTTTTAGTTTTGCTATTTTGTTATAGGTGAGGAATTTTTTGAGTTCTTCAGGGTTATCTGAGAAATTCATATATTTAGATGAAAACGGTAACATCAAAGTATAAATCTTTCCATAATCAAAAATAATGAAGTTTTGTGCCTCAAAAAGATGTTCTATTTCCTTTTTTTTATTTGCAGGAAGATATAAATACTCGTCATACTCATTGATATGTGTTTCATGGTTTTCAAAATTGTATTGACAAAATAATGCTATTTTCATTCTTATATCTTTATAGGTATTTAAAACGGTACTATAGCTTATTTTTAATTGTTTTGACAATTCTAAGGCATTTGAATCGTTACAAAACCCTTTTATAATATCCAGATTTTTTTCAAATTTTTGTGGGCTATATTTTTTCTTGCATTTTGCACACTTGATGTGACCGTTTTGTAAATGATATACTATTTTATGACCGCAATGAATACAACGACTTAACATATTTAGTTCCAAATCAATATAAGATAGCAGAATTATAATATAAGATTTATAAATAGTAGCTACAATACTGAATAGATATTCATATTTTAAGGAGAATTCTTATGAAAAGTTTGTTTTTAGCTGTTATTGCAGTAAGTGTGGCATTTGGGCATACGGATATGGTTACAAGCGGGGGTATGGCAAGTGGATTTTTACACCCGATAAGTGGGCTTGACCACATTTTGGCTATGCTTGGAGTCGGTTTTTTGGCATTTTATGCTAATTCAAAGGGTTACTTGACTTTGGTTGCTTTTATAGGAGCTATGATGATAGCTGCTATTGCAGGGTATGCAGGAGTTGCTTTTGTCGGTGTAGAAGAGGGGATTTTACTCTCTGTTGCCGTGATATTTGCACTTATCGGTTTTGCAAATAGATTATCTATAAACTTTATAGTTGCAATGGTTGCATTTTTTGGACTTTTTCATGGGTATGCTCACGGTGCAGAGTTTAGCGAAGGTTCGTTTATAGCTTATATGTTAGGATTTAGTATATCGACTTTGATTCTTCATTTGATGGGGATGGCTATAGCTTTTGGATACAGCAAATCAAATCTAAAAGCAGTGTTTGTTAAGTGATTTTTGATACTATTATAAAACAAGCTAAGTTTACGTCAAAGCAATACAATCTAAAATTGGTTGAATATTGTGTGGGTAATTTATTTACCCATACGGTTATAGAGTATAACAACAAAAAATATATGGGATTGACCCTGACTCCCAAAGATGAAGGAGAAGTATATCTGACGGAATATACAAGTTTGGAAGATATTTTTGAGAAAAGTAAATATTATGACATTTCAAAAAGGGCTGTTGCATTATCTGCGGTTAATGCCGTGGGGCAGTTTCTTTTGGATATGGAAAAAATAGAATTAAAAGACAATTTGAGGACACTTTTGTCAGAGTTTATAAATAGTCATAGTTCAAAAGACGACAAAATAGTTTTTATCGGCAATTTATCTCCAGTTGTATTAAAACTCAAACAATCAGGTAAAGACATAGATGTATTTTGCAGGCAAACAAATGATAAATATCTTGGAGTTTATAACGATATTTATGAGTACGAGGGTGTGAGTAAAGCTGATATTGTAGTTATTACTGGTGCTTCACTAATAGGCTCTACGATAGATGCATTACTCAGATTTACCCACAAAGCTAAGATAGTTCTTTTGGCAGGTTTTTCTGCCGGAGGGTACTATAAATGGTATGAAAATATGGGTATAACTCATATAGCAAGTGTTACTACAAGCGGTTTTGTAGTGAATAAAAATACGGTGTTAGAAGATATATTTGACCAACAGTGTTATTTAAAAGAGATTGGTAATTAGTTATTGGTTATTGGGCTTTTAATGTTAGGATAATCAGACTTTAATTTTTAATACACTAATATACTAATACACTAATATACCAATATACAAAAAATAAAAGGAACAAAAATGTGTAAAGACTGCGGATGTAGTATAACAGACCACCACCATCATCATGACCACGACCATGATGACCATCACCACCATCATCACCACGATGAAAGGCTAGATACGGTTCATGCAAACCCACAATTAAACGACAAAAAAACAGTTGCGGTTATCACAAAAATACTTGACAAAAACGACACGCAAGCAAGACATAATCGTGAGCATTTTGATGAGCATAAGGTTCTTGCAATCAATCTTATGAGTAGCCCAGGAAGCGGTAAAACTACACTTTTACAAAAGCTTCAAGAGGTAGCCAACTTCAAATATGCCGTAATAGAAGGTGATTTGGAAACTTCAAGAGATGCGGATAGACTCAAAAGTGTAGGGATTGATGCTTATCAGATACAAACAGGAAGTGCGTGTCATCTTGATGCTTTTATGGTGCATAAAGCTCTTCATCATCTGCCTCTTGACCCGATAGACGTGTGTTTTGTAGAAAATGTAGGAAATCTTGTATGCCCTGCTAGTTATGATGTGGGAACTCACTTAAATATAGTCCTTGTTTCCATACCGGAAGGCAACGATAAAATAGCAAAATATCCTGTTATGTTCAGAAGTGCGGATTTGGTACTTATCACCAAAACAGACCTTTTACCACACTTTGAGTATGATATAGAAGCTGAGAAAAAAGAGGCTAGAAGGCTAAAACCAAATGTGGATATCATAGAAGTAAATATCAAAGATATGGACACGGTCAAAAAAGTAGCCGATTGGATAAGCTTTAAAATAGGATGTAGATAATGTGCCTTTCTATACCGTCTCGTGTAACAAAAATAGATAAAGTCAAAAATACCGCAACAGTCGATACGTTTGGAGTGAGTCGTGAGGCTAGTTTGGATTTGATGGCCCAAGATGATGTAAAAATAGGTGACTTTGTACTTATTCATATAGGGTTTGTTATGAATAAAATAGATGAAGAGGATGCTTTACTCTCACTTGAAACATATCGTGAGATTTTAGCTCAAATGGATGAAGAAGAGAGGCAACAAGCCATTAAAGATGGGGATAATTGTCCAAATGGCTAATTTGCAGCTAAAAGACCTTTATGACGGTTTTAGAAATAGTGATGTTATCAAAGCACTTGCTTTGAGTATAGAAAATCTGGCTTCCAAGCTAACAAAAGAGATAAAAATCATGGAAGTATGCGGTGGTCACACCCATGCTATTATGAAATATGGATTAAATCAACTTTTACCGAAAAATATCAAATTTATCCACGGCCCAGGGTGTCCCGTATGCGTAATGCCCAAAAACAGGATAGACCATGCCATAGCTCTAGCTAATATGAAAGATACTATTATAGTAACTCTAGGGGATATGATAAAAGTTCTTGGAAGCACTGGAACGCTCCAAGATGCAAGGGCAAAAGGTGCTGATGTAAGATTTGTTTATAGTCCTATGGATGCCGCGAAAATTGCTAGTGAAAACCCTGATAAAACGGTGATATATATAGCCATAGGTTTTGAGACTACTACACCTATGACATCGGCACTTGTGGATACGGTCATAAAACAAAATATCAAAAATCTATTTTTTCATATCAACCATGTACTAGTTCCTCCAGCTATGAGGGCTTTGCTTGATGATGAGACAAACAATATAGATGCTTTTATAGGACCTAGCCATGTAAGCGTCATAAGCGGCTCAAAGATATATGATGAGTTTGCAGATGTGTACAAAAAGCCCGTAGTAGTAAGCGGTTTTGAACCTGTGGATGTGATGCAATCTGTTTTGATGCTAGTAAAACAAATCAATGAAGGGCGAAGCGAAGTAGAGATTCAATACAGCAGATGCGTAAATCATGATGGCAACCTAAACGCCCAAAAACTAAATGATAAATATCTTGAAGTAAGGGAATCTTTTGAGTTTAGAGGTCTAGGAGAGATACCAAGCGGAGGGCTAAAACTAAAAGATGAATTTGCATTTTTGGATGCAGAAGTAATCTATAAGGATATATTACCGCATAACAAATGCGAAGACCATAAACTATGTCTTTGCGGTGAGATACTAAAAGGTAAAGCCTTACCGAACGAATGTAAACTTTTTGGCAAAGCATGTACCCCTACAACACCTATTGGAAGCTGTATGGTAAGTAGTGAGGGAGCATGTGCGGCATATTATAAATATGGAATAAGTAATGAATAAAACAATACAACTAGCAAACGGAAACGGTGGGAAAGAGAATAACCAACTTATTCAAGAGGTGTTTTTCAAAGCATTTGCCAATGATATTTTGGCAAAGAGTGAAGATGGGGCGGTGCTTGAAGATGGAATAGTGTTTTCAACGGATAGCTTTACGGTAAGTCCGCTGTTTTTTGCAGGTGGAGATATAGGAAAGCTTAGTATTTGCGGTACTTGCAACGACCTTGCTATGATGGGTGCGAAGCCAAAGTATTTGAGTGTAGGGTTTATTATAGAAGAGGGACTTGATGTAGCTATCTTAGAAACTATCACGGAATCTATGAAAAAAGAGCTTGAGATTAACGGTGCTGTTATAGTAAGCGGAGATACCAAAGTAGTCCCAAAAGGCTCGGTAGATAAGCTTTTTATCAACACTTCAGGTATAGGCAAAATTGAGTGTGAGGGGATAAGCTGTCAAAATATAAATGAGGGTGATATTATTCTAGTAAGTCGTGATATAGCTAGACACGGGGCTTGTATATTTGCAGCCCGTGAGGGGATAGAACTAAGTTCAGATATAAAAAGCGACTGTGCTTCTTTGTATCCGCTAATCAAGGCTTTGATAGATGGCGGAATAAAGCCAAAAGCCCTAAGAGATGCCACAAGAGGGGGCGTTGCAGCGGTACTTAACGAATGGGCAAACTCTAGTGATATATGTATAGAAGTGGAAGAAAACGCTATCCCTATTAGCGATGAGGTAAAAGGGATTTGCGAAATTTTGGGGTTTGATCCGATGATATTGGCAAATGAGGGTACTTTTGTATTGGCAGTGAGTCCTAACGATGCCCAAAAAGCCTTGGAATTGTTAAGAAAATTTGAAATATGTACAAATGCCGCAATCATAGGAAAAGCAACTAATGCCATGAAAAAAAAGGTAATCTTAAATTCAAATTACGGCACTAAAAAACCACTTGATATGCCAAGCGGGGAGATACTTCCTAGAATTTGCTAAAATAAAATTTTAGCAAATTAGGTAAAAAGTAAAAAGTAAAATCTAAAAGGTAATAGTATGCACGAATACAGCATAGTTCAATCACTTCTTGAAAGTTGTGAAAATCACGCAAAGGAAAATGATGCTTCAAAAGTGACGAAAGTCGTGGTAAAAATAGGGGTACTTAGCGGTGTAGAGCCTGATTTACTCAAAAGTGCTTTTGATACTTTCAAAGAAGCCACTATCTGTGAAAATGCCGATTTTATTATCAACTCCCAACCGGTAGTGATAGAGTGCGGGGAGTGTGGTCATCAAACTACGCTAGATGAGATGGAGTTCAAATGCCAAAAATGCGGTAGTTTGAAAGTTTCTACTATAGACGGAGAGGATATGTATCTTATGAGTTTAGAACTAGAGTAAGCCGTCACTTTCTTGTAGCTTACTTCTCATAGTCGCTCTTACGCTATCCATACCGTTATAAAACTCTTTCATCAAAACAGAAAACAAAAAAGCACCTTTTGCACTTACTTCCTCTTGCTCAAACGCCCCGTAAAATTTCAAAAGCAACTCTTCAAAATACAGCTGTTCATGAGGTTTTCTAAGACCAAAAAGCTCCACCATCATACGATATTGTTTGATAGCTCTTTTTGGAAATGTTGTTTGGTGGGTTATAGGAAGTTGCCCTTTTGTTATCATATCTTCATAAACCCTCAAAGAAAAAGTATTTGCATAAAGTTTATTCCCCACAAAACTAAATGCACCGCTTCCAATTCCGATATATTCAGCCCTTTCTATCACATACTCATCTATTATATCTTTGCTTTGGAGTGACCACGCCCAAGATGACCTTTGGGTATATTCGGTTTTCATTTTTTCTAATATTAGCTTATAGAGTTTGGCTTCTTTTTCATTTGAAGTCTCTCCCCATTGTTTGGTAAGTGTTTTTTTGAGTGCAGGTGAATACATCAAAGGATAAAATGTCACCTGATTTGGTTTAAGCTCCAAAATAGTCTTTATATCGTTACTTAATTCCTCTTCACTTTGGTTTGGGTAGTTGTAGATAATATCTATATTTATAGTCTTGAAAAACCCTAGAGCATTTTTGACTTTTTCGTATTGTTCCTTTGCCGAACCGAACTTTTTGTATCTTTGGATTTGTTTTAGATACTCATCGTTAAATGTTTGGATACCGACTGAAAGCCTATCTATTTTTGTGTGTAGGTCGTGGCTTATTAGCGACTCCAAAGCCATAGGGGTACTCTCGCATGAAATCTCTTTTATATCAAAAAGTGACTTTGCATAATCTATGGTTTTTGAAAGCTCTTTTGGTAAAATAGTAGTAGTGCCACCACCAAAATATATAGAATCAAACTTATACCCAAGTTCATAGACCATTTTCATTTCACATCTTAAAAGTTCAAAATATTTTATAGCGGTAGTTTCATCAAATAAAAACTTATGAAAAGAACAATATGGACACAAACTAGCACAAAATGGGATATGTATATACAAGAGCCTTTTGTCGGCATCCTTGCACACATCTAGCGTATTGGAAGTTGGGTATAGTTTTAGATATGTATCCGTAACTACATTCATCATCTTGGAGGCAATAGTAGTTTGAACATTCCATTTGATTTGGGATATATTTTTGTAATTAATCATAAGCTTATTTTATCATATTGAAACTATATCTATTTTAAAAAACGTTACAAAATCGTATAAATTCGGTTGCAAAAACCCTATTATTTAGAAATTTAATTTTTATAAGTGTATAATTTTTACATATAATGATACGGAGTTGCTATGATTAAAGATAAGTTTACCAAAGCAGGGTTTATTCTCGCTGCCGCAGGGAGTGCAGTGGGCTTAGGTAATGTATGGAAGTTCCCGTATATTACTGGTGACAACGGTGGAGGAGTTTTTGTACTTGTTTATCTTTTGACTATTGTTCTTGTGGGTATTAGCGTATTTATAGCCGAGTCTTATATGGGCTACAAAACAGGTCAAAATAGTGTAAGTGCCTTTGAAAACCTAGCAGTCAACAATAAAAAAGGTTGGAAAATAGCAGGATTTACATTTGTGACCGCACTAGCTATTTTGTCATTTTACGTGATAGTTATAGGGTGGATTTTGCAGTATATCGTCATCTCTTTGACTAGTTTACCGTCTAGCGTAGCAGAGGCTGAACAAGTTTTTATGACCCTTCTTACAAAAGATTTATCGTCTCAGGTTTTTTATTTTCTTGTCTCATTTGCTATTATAGCCTATACGGTATCTAGGGGTGTCAAAGAGGGTATCGAGAAAATGAATAAAGTTTTGATGCCCACACTTATTTTGATTTTGCTAGGTATGCTATTTTATTCTATGAGTTTTGATAGTTTTAGCAAAGCGTTTAGCTTTTTGTTTTATCCTAATTTTGAGAAGTTCCATGCCGAATCTATTTTGGTAGCGGTAGGTCACGCATTTTTCACGTTATCTATCGGTATGGCTGTTATATTGACGTATTCATCAAGTATGGATAGTGATACGAATATAGTAAAATCATCTATAATAGTTGCGGTTTTGGATACGGTTATAGCACTTATGGCGGGGTTAGTGATTTTTACGATTTTATTCAACGCAGGGTTTGAAAGCTCACAAGGGGCAGGGCTAGTATTTATCACCTTACCGGCACTTTTTTATGAGTTTGGAGCAGTCGGAAATATCCTTGCCGTATCCTTTTTTATAGCTCTTGCTTTTGCCGGTATTACGTCTGCTATTTCCATACTAGAACCGGGTGTTAGATACGTGGAAGAGACTACAACTATTTCAAGGGTAAAAGCTACTTATATCATCACGGCTATACTAATAGTTGCAGGGCTTATTTCACTTTTATCAAATATAGAGGGGTATAGCGAAACTTTGAAATTCGGTTCAAAATCACTTTTTGATTGGTTTGATTATATCTCTTCGGCTATTTTATTACCTGTGGGCGGAATAATAACGGCAATCTTCGTAGGGTTTTTCGCAGACCAAAATATCTTAAAACAGACTATGTGTAAGTTTATATCTGAAAAGGTTTACAGTGTATGGTTATTTTCAATAAGATTTATAGTTCCTTTTGGAGTAGGGCTTGTGATGATAGAAAAATTGGGGCTTATTAAGTTTTAGATGAAAAAAGAGACAGGGTGTAAACCCCATCTCTTTCAGTGTAAATCAATTATAAATGTCAATAGTTAGCAAATAACCACAGATTTTATTTCAGTGAATTCTTCTATAGCAAACTGTGGACCTTCCTTGCCTATACCGCTTAGCTTGACTCCACCGTAAGGCTGTACGTCAAATCTAAGAGTAGGTATATCGTTTATCACCACTCCACCGCAATTTGCTTCATCTATAAATCTTGTGCTTAGTTTTAAATTATTTGTAAATATAGAGTATTGTAATCCATAAGGTGAGTTATTGATTTTGCCCATAGCCTCATCATAGCTTTTTACTTTGATAAGGCTCACTATTGGAGCAAAAGCCTCTTCACAAACTATATTCATCTCATCCGTTACTTCACTCATAATAGTCGGATAAAAAAGATTACCCTCTATTTTATTACCCGTTAGTGCCACAGCACCTTCACTGATAGCTGATTCTACCCAGCTTTTTGCTCTTGTTAGTGCTTCTTCATTTATCAAAGGTCCGATAAAAGTGTCACTCTCATAAGGGTCACCGATACGTAGTTCTTTTGTTTTTTCTACCAAAAGTTTTGCAAACTCATCATAAACTTCATCTTGTACGTATATCCTTTGAAGACTTATACAAACTTGACCGCTATTATAAAACGCACCGTAAGCACATCTTGATGCAGCAAGTTCCAAATCGGCACTTTTTTCTATAAAAGTAGCTGCATTTCCGCCAAGTTCTAGACTTACTTTTTTTATTCCTGCATTTTTTGTGATGATTTTACCTACAGGTACGCTTCCCGTAAAGCTAAGAACTCTTGGAATATCACTACTTACTAGCGTACTTCCAACTTCCACATCGCCATATACAAGGCTTAGAGCATCTTTGATAGCATAAGGTGATTCTATGAAAAGCTTACATATTTTATATGCTGTCATTGGTGCTTCAGGGGTTGGCTTGAGTACTACCGCATTACCGCTTACAAGAGCAGGGGCAATTTTGTGGATGATTAGATTTAGAGGGAAATTAAAGGGTGTGATACAAGCCACTACTCCCACGGGAACTCTTTTATAAAACGCAATAGTTTTTTTACCGCTTGATGCTATATCCGTCGGTATGGTATGTCCGCTAACACCTGCTATAACTTGTGTAGATACTTTTATAGTCTCCACTGCACGAGATACCTCTATACGGCTAAAATATATCGGTTTTCCAACTTCATCCGTGATAGTTTTGGCTACATCTTCAAGATTTTCTTCCAACCTTTTTGCAACATCTTCAAGCCATGCTATTCTTTGGGCAAGTGTAGAGTTTTTACACATCAAAGATGCCTCTTGAGCTATTTCAAGAGCTTTTATCGTATCCTCTTTCGTACAGTTTGGATACCTTGAAACCACCTTATTTGAATAAGGGCTTACCCTATCGCTTAGGTTTTCTCGTGATACTTCGGTACTTCCCATAAAAATATTAGCTGTCACGTTTTATCCTTGCTATGAAATTTTTTTCATTGTAACACAAAAAGTTTAAAAGTAAAACTTGTTAAGAAAAGTTTGTATATAATACAAGCTCATTAAAAGAATTTAGGATTTATATGTTTTCTAAAAATACCAAAAATATCATAAACGGCGTTTTATTTGTCTCTATTTTTGCAGCTGGGGCAACTATGATTGCCGATATTAGTATCATCAAAAATCTAGGGTTGTCACCTCTTGTTATAGGTATAGTTTTGGGTATGTTTTATGCAAACACTATACACAACAAAATCCCATCTGCTTGGGATGCAGGGATAACTTTTAGCGGTAAAAAAATACTAAGATTTGCTATAGTTTTTTACGGTTTTAGGATAACGTTTTCTCAAATCGCAGAGGTGGGAATGGATGGATTTTTGGTGTCTTTGATTATGTTGACCTCTACTTTTATTATAGGTACTTATGCAGGGATGAAGTTTTTTAAACTTGATAGGGATACTTCTATGCTCAATGCTTCAGGGGCGTCCGTATGTGGTGCTGCAGCAGTACTTGCGACTGAGCCTGTATTAAAATCGGAAGAGTACAAAGCTGCTATTGCCGTATCTATGGTTGTTTTGTTTGGGACTATCGCTATGTTTTTATATCCTGCACTTTATGCGTCGGGAATACTTGATATGAGTGCTAGAGAGTTTGGGATTTATACGGGTGGAACGGTACATGAAGTGGCTCAAGTAGTAGCCGTAGGGGGTGCATTTACTCCTGAGACAAGCGACACTGCCGTAATAGTAAAGATGACAAGAGTTCTTTTGATAGCCCCGATGCTTATTTTGCTAGGATTTTATCTTGCTTATGCTAATAAAAATAACTCAAAAGATACAAAAGCAAATATCGTAATACCGTGGTTTGCCGTTTATTTTATTTTGGTGGCAGGTTTTAATTCTTTGCAAATAGTACCTCAAAATATAGTAGATATTATTAATGAAATAGATACCTTTTTGCTTACCGTTGCCATGACTGCACTTGGTATGGGTACTAAATTCTCAAAATTCAAAAGTGTAGGTGCAGCACCTTTTTATGCAGCTTTTGTTATGTTTGTTTGGCTTGTAGTCGGAGGATATTTTATTACAAAAGCAGTTGTAGGAACTTTATAATACCTTTGCGTTAGCCTTATTGTTTCATATACTTTTAAGATAATTTGGATATACTAATGACTTAAAATTTATCTTAGGATACAAAATAATGAATGAATCAAAATATATATGGATGGATGGAGAATTTACTCCTTGGCATGACGCAAAAGTACACGTACTTTCACATACGCTACACTACGGAAACGGTGCTATAGAAGGGACTAAAGCATACAAAACTGTAGATGGAAGATGTGCTATATTCAAACTCAACGAACATACGCAAAGACTTTTAAACTCATCAAAGATGACTTTGATGAACGTACCTTTTTCTTTGGAAGAATTAAACAAAGCTCAAGTTGAGTTATTACAAAAAAATGAACTATTTAACGGTGCTTATATAAGACCTTTAGTATATCTTGGATACGGTGTAATGGGTGTTTATCACAAAGATGCACCGGTAAAAGTATCTATTTCAGCTTGGGAGTGGGGCGCTTATCTAGGTGAAGAAGGCTTAAAAAAAGGTGTTAGAGTAAAAATATCATCTTTTACAAGAACTCCAAATACTTCAGGTATGGGTAAAGCAAAAGCGGTAGCAAACTACCTAAATAGCCAAATGGCAAAATTTGAAGCTGTTGAGGCTGGATATGATGAAGCATTGCTTAGAGATGACCAAGGTTTCATAGCTGAAGCTAGCGGGGCGTGTTTCTTTATCGTTAGAGACGGTGTTTTAATCTCTCCTCCAAGTGATAACACACTAGAATCTATCACTCAAGCTACGGTTATAGACTTAGCAAAAGATATGGGGATAGAGGTTGTTAGAAGAAGAATTACAAGAGATGAAGTATATATTGCCGATGAAGCATTTTTTACTGGAACTGCTGCGGAAGTTACACCTATTAGAGAAGTAGATGCAAGAGTTTTAGGATGCGGTGCAAGAGGACCGATAACTGAAAAACTACAATCAGCATATTTTGACGTAGTTGCAGGAAAAAACCCAAAATATACTAAATATTTGACGTACATTAATTAAGTAGAGCTAACAAGGTACTTAGGTACTGAGGTACTAAGAAAAAAACTCAGTATCTCAGTCACTCAGCACTCAGTAGCTTTTTAAAAAAAGGAAACAAAAATGCCTATAGACAACGATTATTTTAAGAATAGACAACAAAATAGCGGCGGTGGTAACAACGGTGGCGGTTATACTCCCCCTTTTGAACCGCCTGAAATGTTCAAAAACTTCGGTAAAAAAGCGGGACTTATATACGCTGCTATTATCATAGCACTTGTGTTTGTTCTTGCTAAACCTTTTGTTATTATAAATTCAGGTGAGCTAGGACTTATCAAAGTTCTTGGGAAATATGAAGAGACACCTTTGTATCCTGGTTTTCACCTTCTTATACCTATAATACAAAAAGTTGATATAGTTGATACCAAAGTAAGGCTTATGCACTATAGTGCTGCTGAAGATGTAGGTACTTTTGATAGCGGTATTAGAGTAAATAATGCTATTAATATTCTTGATTCAAGAGGACTTCCCGTATCAATAGATTTGACTGTACAATACAGACTTTTACCTGATGGAGCACCAAAAACAATAGCAAACTGGGGTCTTAGCTGGGAAGAAAAAATCATCAACCCTGTTGTTAGAGACATAGTAAGAAGTGTTGTAGGTAGTTTTACAGCTGAAGAACTTCCGGTAAAAAGAAATGAAATTGCAAACTTAATAGAACTTGGAATAAGAGAAAAAATAGAATCTTTGACAGACAAGCCGGTTGAACTTCAATCGGTTCAATTAAGAGAGATTATACTTCCTCCAAAAATCAAAGAGCAAATCGAGAGAGTTCAAATAGCAAATCAAGAGGCTGAAAGAACTAGATATGAAGTAGAACGTGCAAAACAAGAGGCACAAAAAGTAGCTGCTTTAGCTGAAGGTGAGGCTCAAGCAAAAAGAATAGCGGCTCAAGGTCAAGCAGATGCTATTTTGATAGAAGCAAAAGCTCAATCAGAGTCAAATCAAATGATTGCAAAATCTTTGACAAAAGATTTATTACAACTAGAACAAGTTAAAGTTCAAGGTAAATTTAACGAAGCTCTAAAAGAGAATAAAGATGCAAAAATATTCTTAACACCTGGCGGAAGCACTCCAAATATCTGGGTTGATACAAAAGATACTCAAAGAGCTACGTCTGTAAGCGGTAACTAATGGACATCAATAAACTTGACTGGTCAAAAGGTGACGGGTTAATCCCCGTCATAACTCAAGATGTAAATACTTTAGAAGTTTTGATGCTTGGATACACCAATAAAGAAGCACTAGAACTAACACTCTCTACAAATGAAGCACATTACTACAGCAGAAGCAAACAAAGACTTTGGAAAAAAGGTGAATCAAGCGGTCATATCCAAAAAGTAAAAGAGGTTTTGATTGACTGTGATGAGGATACTATTTTATTAAAAGTGGAGCAAGTAGGCGTTGCTTGTCATACGGGAAGAAAGAATTGCTTTTTTAGAACAATCGAAGGTGATGAGATAGCAAAACCCCTAGTTGATATGACATCTAGTTACGGTGTGGTTGATACTCTTTATCATACTATTTGCGAAAGAAAAACGGCAGATGCCTCATCGTCTTATACGGCAAAACTACTTCACGGCAAAGAAAACTCAATGCTTAAAAAAATAGTAGAAGAAGCAGGTGAGTTTACTTTTGCTTTTAAAGATAACAACACCGATGAGCTTATTTATGAAGCAGCCGACATCACGTATCACGTATTAGTGGCACTTGCTGCCAAAAATATCTCACCTGATAGGGTTAAGCAAGAGTTAGCTAGAAGATTTGGGCTAAGCGGGATAGAAGAGAAAAACTCAAGAACAAAATAGTAATTAGTGTATTAGTTATTGGTTGTTAGAAAGAAGAATATACCAATTACCAATATACCAATTACCAATAACTAAGGAAAAAAGTTGAATAAAAAAACAAAATGTGGATTCGTAGCAGTCGTAGGAAGACCAAATGCAGGTAAAAGTTCGCTTTTAAACTGGATTATCGGTGAAAAGATAGCTATGGTATCACATAAAGCAAATGCTACAAGAAAAAGATCAAACATCATAGCAATGAACGGTGATGACCAGATAATATTCGTAGATACTCCTGGGATTCACGAAAGCGAAAAACTTATCAACCAATTTATGCTTGATGAAGCACTAAAAGCTATCGGTGATTGTGATTTGATAGTGTTTTTGGCTCCTGTTACGGATAAGCTTACGCACTATGAAAATTTCTTGGAAAAAAACAAAAAAAACACTCCTCACATAGTGTTGCTTACAAAAATAGATATGGTAAGCAATGAAGAGATTTTGGCAAAAAGTGCGGAATATGCAAAATATAGCGATAAATATATAGGTGTTATGCCGATTACTATCAAAAAATCATCTGATTTGAAATATCTTCTTGATTTGATAACAAAACATCTTCCGTACTCTCCACCGCTTTTTGATACTGAGATACTTACAACAGAACATTTAAGAAGCATTTATAAAGAGTTTATCCGTGAAGCATTATTTGAAAAAATAAGCGATGAGATACCTTACGAAGCAGACGTAAAAATAGATAAAATCGAAGAAAAACCAAATGTTGACGTCATCCGTGCAACTATCATAGTAGAAAAAGACTCACAAAAAGGGATGATTATCGGTAAAAATGCGGAAGCTATCAAAAGGATAGGAAAAGCAGCCCGTGAGAAAATAGAAAAACTAAGCCAAAAGAAAGCTTATCTTGAACTTTTTGTATCCGTCAAAAAAGGATGGAGCAAGGACAAAAAAGGGCTTAAAGATATGGGATATGATATAGACGCGGATTGATACTGCATCTAACTACTTGACAAATAAAATATTTTTGCTATACTTCTTACTATAAATAAACTTATAAGTTATTGTAGTAAGAGAGTGCAAAATGGATACGAAAATACGGCTAATACCTCTATCTCAACTTACCAAAATCAAAAAATCAATATCCACTCCAATCAACCAAAAAGAGATAATCACATTTATCAAAACACTATCTGAAGCCAACGGCTACCCAATATCTACGGATACAAAAGCATATCTTATATACAACGAGTTTATAAAAGAGTATGAAATAATACTATTTGAAGCACCAAAAAACGATTTTATTATGGAATGTGAGATATTTACCAAAGCTTATGAATTATTCGACATACTACAAAACGGATGGAGGGTTTTTATATACCAAAAGGGGATATATTTGTATCTTGACGGAGAGTTTAAATACTACAAAATTTTTGATATGGATTTTGAGATAGAGGATTTGGATGAGTTTATAGTCAAAAACTACGGACTAGGTAATTTTGAATATACGTATATAAGACAAGCACAGTATGATGAACTACTAAAAAGTATTGCTATAAAAAGTAGTTGTGAGTTTTATAGATTGAAAAACAAAGTAGATTTGTTTGGTGTGTTGATGGCTAGTAGCGTGATTTTGGTAGCGGTATCTTTGTATTTGGTATATGAGATTATGAATAAAACCAATGAAGAAGTAGTACTGATAGAAGATGTACCTACACCACAAGAACTTACCGTCGTAGAGCCAAAAGCAATAGACAAGGCATTTTCAAAAACCCTTAATGAGCTTTTTATAAATCTTAATACAAATAAGATTATATTACAAGATTTATCACTCAAAAACGGTGCTATAATAGCCGTAGTAAATGCAAAAGATAAAGAAAAACTTTTAAATTTTGCAAACGAATATAGTAAAATAAGAATAAATAAGATTATTTATGATAAACTTCAAGAAATATATTCTATGGAGTTTGAGATTGTTCAAGGTACGCCAATATTATGAATCTTTAAAAACATATCAAAAAGTAGAACTTTTTTTAATCCCTTTGTTGCTGTTTGGGTATATTTTGTATGTTTATATTACCTACGAGCCTCCAATAAAAGAGGTCAAACCACTCCAGCTAACTAGCACAACCAAACCGATAGAACAGCCCAAAACAAACCTTCATATGGAACTAATCAATCAAATAGAAAAAATCTCCAAACGATATGCAGTCAAAATCAATAGCTTTGAAAATACGCAAAACGGTATCAAAATAGGCTCAATAGGTGGATTCAAAGGAACTATGAATTTCATCTATGATGTGGAGGAAAAAAGAACATTCGGCGAATTTGTGATAAAGCTTTGTGAAAATCAAAAAAGTATTTGCTTAGACGGTGAGATACTCTTTGAAAATCATCCGCAAAGTCAGAGTCATATGGAGCTTCTTAGAGAACTTGATAAGATACAAAATCCTTTTGTAGAGCAAACAATCCAAGAAACGGCACAACACACACTAAAAGTAAAAGCAATTATAAATGATAAAGTACTAGTTAATGATGAATATTTAAAAGTAGGGGATACATACAAAGGGTATAAACTATATATGATAAAAGGTAGTAGCGTGATTTTTATACATGACGGCAAATTTATAAGGTACGATATATGAAAAAAGAGCTTATAAACTATGATATTTCCAAGCAGTTTGATACCCATATACTAAAAGAAACCATAGTATTACCCGTATATCAAAACGAGCTTTTTATCACTTGCTTTGTTTGTGAAAGTTCAAATATAGAAGAGTTTAAAAAGTATGTAAAAATAACTATCAAAACCATATTTACAAAGCAAGAAATTATATTGTTTGAGATTGATAATCTAGCTTTGAAAAGGGAGCTTTTTATACTCTCCAAGCAACTGATTGTTAGTTCTTCGGAGCGTAATACAAGATTTTTCATATATCAAATTATAAATCTTGCCGTATCAAAAAACGCAAGTGATATTCATATAGAGACAATGTCCGAGGTGTTGAGTGTAAAATTCAGGATTGATGGAGTATTGATAGAGTTTTTTTGTTTTGATATTGCAATTTTTTCTTTGGTTAGCTCTTTGTTGAAGCTTTTTGCCAATTTAGATATAACTCAAAGACGCCTCCCTCAAAACGGTCGCTTCGTGGTCAATGAGTTGAGTAACTATGATTTTAGAATCTCTTTTATGCCTACAATAAACGGTGAATCAATCGTCATAAGGATACTTGAAAAGGATTTCGATAGATTTTATTTGGACAAAATAGGTTTTAGTGATAGCTCTTTGGCACTTATAAAAGAGAAAATTACAATGACTCAAGGGCTTATTTTGGTAACCGGACCTACTGGAAGCGGAAAGACTACAACTCTTTATTCAATAATCAAAGAACTAAAAGATACAAACAAAAAAATCATCACGGTAGAAGATCCGGTGGAGTATAAAATAGATAATATCACTCAAATATCACTAAACCGAGAAATAGGGCTTGTATATACCGAAATACTAAAAAATATCCTACGTCAAGACCCTGATATTCTTTTGATAGGGGAGATACGAGATACGGAGTCCTTACAAAGTGCCGTAAGTGCGGCGATGACTGGGCATTTGGTTTTTGCAACACTCCACACTAACGATGCGGTTAGTACGATATTTAGGCTACTTGATTTGCAAGGTGAGGGGTTTTTGATAGCTTCGGTTTTGAAATGTATTATAGCTCAAAGATTGGTGCGAAAACGGTGTGAGTGTAGTGAGGATACTGGATGTACGGAGTGCAACCATACAGGCTATAAATCAAGAACTATTATAAGTGAAGTTTTGAATATAGACGAAAATCTAGCATCTCTTATCACGTCAAATGCCACATTACTTGAGATGAAACAACAAGCATTATTAAGCGGTTTTGTCGGTATGTATGAAGACGGTATGCAAAAAATCCAACGAGGTATTACCACAAAAGAAGAGATTTTTGTGGCATTGAAGAGCTAAATGAGATACAAAATAACATATATCAAAAACGGGCAGATAGTTACGCAAACCGTACCTAAACATACCAAAGATGAAATATCGGCTAGTTATGAAGTTTTGAAAACGGAAGCAAAAAGTGGCTATAACCTTCCTATTTTTAGACAAAATACCGATGTGTTGTTTAAAGAGTTGTCTATCATAGTTAATTCAAGTCTTAGTTTCTCAGATGCCGTAGAGCTACTTTTGAAAAATACCAAAAACAGCTACCATCAAGAGATATTACAAGATATGAAAGATGGACTCAATAAGGGTGAAAATATAGATGAAGTTTTGGCAAAACACAAAAACACGGTAGGGATACTTCCCATACTCTTTTTTCGTATAGGATTTGTAAGCGGTGATATAGGCGGTGCTTTGCAAAATCTAGTGATGCTTTTGGAGTTTTCCAAACAATCTAAAAAAAGGCTTATTTCTGCTTTGTCTTATCCGTTGTTGGTTATGTTTTTTTTCGTGGTTGCAATGGTAATAATTTTTAATTTCGTTGTTCCGCAGTTTGAAAATATGTATGAGCAGTTTGATTCTAAGCTCCCTTTTGTGACGCAAACATTGCTTTTTACAAAAGACTTTGTAGTGGAATACGGAGTGATATTTGTAGTTTTAAATTTAATTTTTGCTTTTATAATAAACGTTAAAATGAAAAACTCTTTGGATTTTAAACTAAAAATAGATAAAATACTTTTTAGTAATATACCTGTAATTAGTAAGTTTGTCTCTCTTTGGCAAATTCATCGTATATTTTTGACGTTTTCTAGTTTGTTGGAGTCGAAATATACCTTTGCACAATCTTTGCAAAGTACACAGATGATAGTGACGAATACTTATGTATTGAGTCAGTTGGCAAGTATCGAAAATCATATAAAAAGTGGAAGTTCTATTAATATTGCTTTTGAACGCTCTGGGATTTTTGATGAGCTGACAAATAGATTGATTTACAGCGGAGAAATAAGCAATACCATCCCACAAGTTATAAAAGAGCTAGAAAAGATATATTATGCCAAGCTTGATGATAGGATTAAGTTCCTCTCTGCTACGGTTGAGCCTGTTTTTTTGCTTTTTATGGGGATTGCAATATTGTGGTTGATAAGTGCTCTGATGTTGCCTATTTGGGATATGGGGAATATTATTAGGTAAAAAGTAAAAGGTAAAAATTTTAGTAATTGGTTGATTAGTTATTGGTTATTGGAAAGAATCTTACTAATATACTAATTACTAATATACCAATATACAAAACAAGGATTAATTTTGAATAAAACTTTGGAAGAACAACAAAAGTTTGAAGAAGCGGTACAATATATTTTAGATTATGTGGGTGAAGACGTGAGCCGTGAAGGTCTTGTCAAAACACCGTCACGTGTAAGAAAAGCGTTTGAATTTATGTGTGGCGGATATGAAGAAGACCCACAAGAGATACTTAATTCTGCTATGTTTACTACTACAAACGACGAAATGGTCGTAGTAAAAGATATAGAGTTTTATTCCATGTGTGAACACCATATTTTGCCTATTATCGGCAAGGCTCATATTGCCTATATACCTGACGGTAAAGTGGTGGGACTTAGTAAAATACCAAGGGTAGTAAACGTATTTGCAAGACGTCTTCAAATCCAAGAACAAATGACCGAGCAAATAGCTGAAGCTCTAAGTACGGCTATAAGCCCAAAAGGGGTAGCAGTAGTGCTTGATGCAAGACATATGTGTATGGAGATGAGGGGAGTTCAAAAAATCAACTCTACTACCGTGACTTCAGCACTTCGTGGAGTGTTTAAAGAAAACAAAAAAACAAAAGATGAATTTATGAGTATTATTTCATCGTCTTTTAACAAGTAAAAAGGTACAATCCTTTTTTACTTTTACGCGTCCATAGCTCAATTGGATAGAGCATCAGACTTCGGATCTGAGGGTTGGGGGTTCGACTCCCTCTGGGCGTACCATTTTATAATCTAACACAATCCAAATCAATCTAAAAACCACCATAAAATGAGCTTTACTAAGTGATAGTTAATCTAAGGTATGTTAATGTAATACAATCAAATTTACAAAAAATTGGGTCGTATTGAAGAAAATGTAGGATATTATTGAGATGGTTTTGTGAGTAAATCAACACACAAAACCATGCTCCATTTTAAGATTTTATAAAATAAATTGTACCGAAAATTACACTTAATTCAAATGCAAGTACAACCAAAAAATCGTTTTTGTTGTACTTGAAAAGTTTGTTTATATTTTTCATTATCAGCTAATAGATATTTTCTTCTTATTTTCAATTTGTTGTTTTTTCGGTACAACTATTTCCAAAACTCCGTTATCACTCGAAGCTGAAATATTTTCCGTATCGATATTTTCAGGCAGACTAAAAGCTCTTTGAAACTTACCAAAAGATGACTCTATCTTGTAATAATCCTCTTTTTTTGTCTCTTGCTTGTACTCCCTTGAACCGTATATAGTTAAAATATTATCGTTTAAATCGATGTTTATATCTTCTTTTTTGATTCCTGGTAAATCGACCATTATATGATAAGCGTGTTCTCCTTCGAGAGTGTTGACTTTAGGCATAAAAGCATTTATGCCGTTTTCATCACTTACTTGAGGATAATTTTCAAAAACTTTTGCAAAATCAAAAAATGTGTTGTGAGGTTGAAATCTAGTTAATAACATAATTGACTCCTTAAGTTAAAATTCACAAGTTGATACATTAACTATCAACTTTATGGAATTATATCAAATATCTTAGCACTTGTCAATATAGAGTGCTAAGATATTTGATATATAATAATGTTTATAAGTGATAGTTAATCAAAAGTATGATATTGTGGCGTTATTATGATAAGACAAGCTCAAAAAAATCAAAACCGTAATTTATCCGTTTTAATTTATGACGCCATTAAAGATATTGCCCATACACTAACAGGTGAAAACCAAAGGGAAAATGTATTGAGTACTTTGGATATGTATGTCAATATGGACACTAATAGACTAAGTTACAACAATATCTGGGTTTATGAGGCTCATCATCAAGCAGTCGGATTGATTCTTGCCTATGACTCAAATGATTTAGAGAGGCTGGATGCACCTATTTTAGCTCATTTAGCTTCCAAAAATATTTTTAAAGACTCCTTTGAAATGGAGTGTTTTGCTGATGAGTTTTATATAGATACGGTAAGTGTGGATAGCCGTTTTCAAGGACGTGGGATAGCCAAAAAGCTTTTTGCCTTTATTGAAAACAAAGCAAAAGAGTCAGGCTACCGTAAAATATCTCTTTTAGTTGATGTGGATAACAAAAAGGCGTTGAGTTTATACAAAAAACTGGGCTTCCAAAAAAACACTATTTTGGAAGTGTCAGGTCATAGCTACCACCATATGATTAAAATACTTTAAGACCTTTTAAATTTAGGCATAGAATAAAATCCAATCATACAAAAAACAGTACCGAGTCCCATAAATATCTTATACATTTCAAAGACAAACTCACCCCTTGTAAATATAGGTTGACTTAGTGCAATCACAAGAAAAATCAATGAGATAAAAAGATAGATATTTCTTGCTCTTATTGATTTGCCGTTTGTTGTTTGGAGTTTTTTTAGTGCTCTTTTGGTGAAGTTGTTTTCAAAGCCGTTTTTGTTTGTTATTATCAAAAATGCAAGTAAGATAAGTGGAGCTAGTATAAACAAAAATACTTTAGGGTATATGAAGTAAATGGACATTTTATTTCCTATTTTGCAGATAAATTATAAATATCAAGCTCATAATAGCTACAAAAAGCGGTAAAAATACCAAGCTTTTATTGACGGCAAATGATAGAGATAAAAATACTATAAAAACAACTCTAAGGGCAAATATCATAAAGCTTATATTTGAGCCTTTTAGTTCAAAACGTGCAATGTGGGGAAACAAAAATCCTTTTGTGACGGGTTTGCAAAATTTTTCGCATAACAAAAATAAAGCCAATAAAAAAATAAATACCAAAAATCCGTTCATTACTCTACACTCTGAATAAAAATTTCTATTCTTGCTATTACGTTGCGGTCTAGTTTTTTGGATATAGGGCGATATTTGTACTCTTTTAGCATCTCAAATATATCTTCAAAGAGTCTTTTTTCTCTATCGCTTAGTTCAAGTTCCCTAGCCAAAGCGGTAAATTTATATGCACTTGCTTTGCCGTCATTGAAATCAAGTTGTTTTAGTTCTTTTATGATAGATACTCTTTTTGAATATTTTGGTGTAAAAAATCTTGAAATAAGTAGCAAAGAGACTATTAATACCACAAAAGCAAATATATACCAACTCATTTTATTACCTCTTTTAGAGGTAGCAATATACTCTCGTTTGTGTAAAATTTGGCATATCTAAATCCCAAATTACTTAGATGGTGTTGTAATTTGAAGTCGAGTTCTTTTATCTTCTCAGTGTAATTTTGTGTTTGAGGATGTGATACGTTTGCATAAAAATACTCACTCGTGATATTGTCTATGAGGTTGATATTTCCGCTAATTTCAGGATCTTCTTCAAATCTATCCCTGACGATACAAACCCTTACGTCATATTTGGCAAGAGGTGATAAATCTATATCGTCTTCCAAAAAATCACCTATCAAAACTATTACCGATTCTTTTGTTGCAATTTGTCCAAGAGTGTTTAGGCAAGGAGCTAAAGAGATTTTTTTATTGATATAATTGTATTTCAGTAAAAAATCACCCATAAACTGAATATTCTCTTTTTTTCTGCTTCTTTTTGTGATTTGTCGTAGCGTTTCTTCTGCTATAAATGAACTAAACGTATCGCTATTAGTATATGCCAAACGGGCAAAACAAGAGGCTATCAAAGCACTTTTTTCGCTTTTGAACTCATCTGTACCAAAATACATACTCCCACTTCCTAGTACAACGATAATAATATCAAGGTTGCTTTGTTCTTGATATAGTTTTATCATAGTTTTTTGGTGTTTTGCTGATTGGACGGGGTCGATATGGCGTATGTCATCACCTATTTCGTATTCTCTTATCTCGCTAAATTCAAGTCCGCTACCGTGTTTTAAGGATGTATGTATCCCAAAGCCCAAAAGATTTACTATTTTTTGGGATTGTAAGGTGAGAGAATTGAGATTTATTTGTTCCATTACGGTTTTGGTACGGCTTCGATGATTTTGTCTATGATGTAATCAGGGGTTATGTTTTTTGATAAGGCACTGAAATTTAAAACTATTCTGTGTCTTAATACGGGTTTGATGATACTTGCTATATCATCAGGTGTTACGTAGTCTTTGCCGTTTATATATGCGTAAGCTCTTGAAGCTTTAAAGGCATCTATGGTTGCCCTTGGACTAGCACCGAATTCCACATAATTTGCTATTTCATCAAGATTTTGGTATTCCTTTGGGTTTCTTGAAGCAAATACAAGCTCTATTATATATTTTTGTACCTCTTCATCCATATGTACGTTTTCTATCTCGTCTTTTATTCCACTTAAATCGTCTTTGTCCAAGACTTTGGATACTTGAGCTTTTATTTTTGTTATGTTTTTTTGTGCAATATTTAGCTCTTCTTCTTTTGTGCTATACCCTATCAAAACTTTTAACATAAATCTATCAAGTACCGCTAAAGGCAGTTCGTAAGAACCTAGAGAATCTATAGGATTTTGGGTCGCCAAAACCAAAAAAGGGTCGTCAAGTTTGAGAGTTTGACCGCTTAGGGTCACTTGATGTTCTTGCATCACTTCAAGTAAAGCTGATTGAACTTTTGCAGGGGCTCTGTTTATCTCGTCTGCTAGTAAAAGGTTTGTAAAAATAGGACCTTTTTTGACGCTAAAGTGATGAGTGTGCGGGTTGTAAATTTCAGCACCTAGTATATCAGACGGAAGTAAGTCAGGGGTAAACTGAATCCTAGCAAAGGACAATTCCAAGGTCTTTGCCAAGGTTTTGATGGTGGTTGTTTTTGCAAGTCCCGGGACGCTTTCTAAAAGTATATGACCGTTTGAAAAAAGGGCTATCAAAAGAGCATCTATCATCTCTTTTTGCCCTATTATTACGTTTGAAATCTCGTTTTTTAGTTGTTTTATTTTGGTTAAGTACATATTATTCTCCGCAAAAGATAATTTTATCATAATGTTTTTAAATTTTAGATTTTCCATAACTCTTTTTGTGTTATGGAGCGAAAGTTGCAAACAGCTATATGTTTAAGAAACATTTTGCTAAAATATTGCAAATTTAATTTTATTGGAGATATTTTTTATGGAGTTTAATGCAACAAAAGTAAACAGTGCAAACGCAAACGTAGTAGCTACTATCACGACAGAGGTTATAGCTAAAAACTTAGATAAGATTGCTAAGCAACTATCAAAAACTATGAACGTATCGGGATTTAGAAAAGGTAAAGTTCCTGTAGCTGTAGTAAAACAAATGCACGGTGAAAGATTAGACCAAGATGCTCAAGCAGAAGCTTTAAGAACGCTTTTTGCAGATGCTATCAAAGACCTTGGTATCAACCCGCAAGATGTTATAGGTGAGCCGGCTGTAAGCAAATATGAGAAAAAAGAAGACGGAAGCATAGATGTAGAAGTTAATTTTTCTATAAGACCAAGTATAGATTTAGGTGATTATAAAGCACTTATCCCTGCCGTAAAAGAAGCTGAAGTAACAGATAAAGAAGTAGAAGAAAGAATATCTGAAATGGCTAAGAGATCTGCTCCATTAGAAAAAATAGCTAGAAAAAGAGCTTTAAAAGAGGGTGATTTCGCTGTTATCGATTTTGAAGGTTTTGTTGACGGTGTACCTTTTGACGGCGGTAAAGCTGAGAAATATACTCTTGAAGTAGGAAGCGGAAGCTTTATACCTGGTTTTGAAGAGCAAATGATAGGTATGAAATATGATGAAACTAAAGATGTAGTAGTTACGTTCCCTGCTGAATACCAAGCAAAAAATCTTGCAGGTAAAGAGGCTACTTTCAAAGTAACTTTACACGAAATTCAACAAAAAGCTGAAGCTGAATTGAATGATGATTTAGCTAAAAAAATGCTTCCAAACGACAAAGAAGCTACAATAGATACTTTGAAAGAAAAAGTAAAAGAGCAATTAAAATCTGAGAAAATGAGCAAAGTTTATAATGACGAATTGAAACCTGCTTACCTTGAAGCTTTAGTAAAAGCTATCAGTTTTGATTTACCGTCAAGCGTAGTAGAACAAGAAGTAAACGTTGCATTAAACAACGAAATAAGAGCTATGAGTGAAGAAGCTTTAAACAAACTTAGAGAAGATGCAAAAGAGATAGAAGCATTAAGAGCAAAAGTTACTCCTGATGCACAAAATAGCGTAAAAGCTACATTTATTATAGATGCGTTGGCAAAAGCTGAAAACGTAGATGTAAGTGACCAAGAAGTTACTCAAACACTATACTATGAAGCTATGATGATGGGACAAAACCCGCAAGAAGTAGTAAAATTCTATAGCGAAAAAGGTTATTTACCGGCTATAAAAATGTCTATGATTGAAGATAAAGTTATTACAAAATTACTTGATAGTAAATTGAATAAATAGTTATTAGTTAGTTGCTATTGGTTATTGGTAAGAAAATACTACCGATACACTAATATAGCAATTACTAATTATCAAAAAAAGGATAAAGATTGAGTTATATTCCATACGTTGTAGAAAAAACAGGAAGAGGCGAAAGAAGCTACGATATATATTCTAGACTTTTAAAAGATAGAATAGTTATGTTGAGCGGTGAAGTAAATGATGATGTTGCATCAAGTATAGTTGCACAGTTTTTATTTCTTGAAGCTGAAGACCCTGAAAAAGATATCTATTTTTATATTAATTCTCCTGGTGGAGTAATTACAAGCGGACTTAGTATATTTGATACTATGAACTATATCAAACCTGACGTTTGTACTATTTGTATCGGTCAAGCAGCATCTATGGGTGCATTTTTGCTAAGTAGCGGTGCAAAAGGTAAAAGGTACTCTTTACCTAATAGTAGAATTATGATTCACCAACCGTTAGGCGGTGCAAGAGGTCAAGCAACTGACATTCAAATACAAGCTCAAGAGATATTAAGACTAAAACATATGTTAAACGACCTTCTATCTTCTCAAACGGGTCAACCTATCGAAGTAATCGAAAAAGATACCGATAGAGACTTTTTTATGAGTGCGGAAGAAGCAAAAAATTATGGTTTAGTAGATGAGGTTATTACGAGTCATAAATGATAAGAGAAATTATAACTTACCCAAATAAGCTATTAAGAACCGTATCAAGTAATGTTGAAAACTTCGATGAGGAGTTGCATACATTGCTTGATGATATGTGGGATACTATGATAGCAAGTAACGGTGTAGGACTTGCGGCTATTCAAGTAGCAGTCCCTAAAAACATACTTATTATATCTTTGCCTGATATTAACGATGAACAAAAAAAAGAGGACTTGATCGAGGCTATTAACCCTCGCATTACGCATAAAGACGGTGAAATAGTTTTTAATGAAGGGTGTTTGAGTGTTCCTGGATACCATGAAGAGGTAAAAAGAGCAAACCACGTAGTAGTCGAATATCAAGATAGAAACGGCAATCACCATAAAATGGAGTGTGAAGGTTTCTTAGCCGTGGCATGGCAACATGAAATGGATCATCTAAAAGGGCATCTTTTCATAGAAAAACTCTCTATCATCAAACGTAAAAAGTTTGAAAAAGAGTACAAAAAAGAACAAAAATCAAAAAAATAAAATAAGTTATTATAACTCCGATTAAGTTGGATTTTAGTAAAATCACTAAAATAGACTTCATTGGAGTAAATTAATGAAAGTATTAAAATGTGCTACTTTAAACGGCATTGAAGCAAATGTTGTAGAAGTAGAGGGTACATTTACAAAAGGTTTACCTTCATTTAGTATCGTAGGGCTCGGTAACTCTGCTATTCAAGAGTCCAAAGAGCGTGTAAAATCTGCACTACTTACAAATAATTTCGAGTTTCCACCGTTAAAAATCACCATCAACCTTTCCCCTAGCGATTTACAAAAACAAGGGAGCCATTTTGATTTGCCCATAGCACTTTTGATAGCTATGCAAGATGAAAAAATAGACTTCGGAGAATATTTTGTTTTCGGTGAACTTGGGCTTGACGGAAGATTAAAAGATAGTACGCTTATATTTGTTTTGGTTTTGTCTTTGGCAGAACTTGGAATACTTAAAAAAGTCCTTGTACCAAAAGAATCGGTAGAAAAACTATCAAAAATACCGGATATTGAGATATATGCCGTAGAAAAGCTTGATGGTGCCATAGAATTTTTTAGATCTGTCGATAAAGAACAATATAGAGTCGAAAATAGTAGTGTAGAATACGAGTATATAGATTTGCTAGGTAAGAAGTACTTTTATGATAGTAGTTATTTGCTTGATTTTAACGACATAAGAGGGCAGGTGATAGCAAAAAAAGCGGCACTTATTAGTGCAAGCGGTAACCACAACTTTATGCTAGAGGGTAGTCCAGGGTGCGGTAAAAGTATGATAGCAAAAAGATTGCAATATATTTTACCTCCTATTGCGTTGGAAGAGATTTTGCAAAAGGCAAAGATTGATTGTTTGGACGGTAAAGAGCCTGATTTTTCACCTCTTAGAGTCTTTAGAAGTCCACATCATAGCGGCACGAAGTCGTCCATCTTCGGTGGTGGAAGCAATAGTGCAAAGATAGGTGAGATTGCTTTGGCAAACAACGGTATGCTGTTTTTTGATGAGTTGCCCCATTTTGGGAGAAATATTTTAGAAGCATTACGTGAGCCGTTGGAAGACCATAAAATACTTATTTCAAGGGTAAATACAAAGATAGAGTATCAGACGATGTTTTTGTTTGTATGTGCTATGAATCCATGCCCTTGCGGTAATCTTTTGAGTGTGACCAAAGAGTGTAGATGTAGTGATTTAGAGATACAAAGGTACAAAAACCGTCTTTCAGACCCTTTGCTTGATAGGATAGATTTGTATGTAAAAATGGGAGAGGTCAAAAGTGACGATAAGGTCACTATTAGTTCTAAAGAGTTACATAAACAAGTTTTACAAGCATTTTCTAAGCAGATTTTAAGAGGACAAAAGAACTTAAATGGTAAACTTAGCGATATGGAACTCAAAGAGTTTTGTGTTCTTGATAATGAATCGGAAGGGATATTAAACAAAGCTATAGATAGCTTTAATTTATCTTTGAGGGCAAAAAATAAGATTTTGAAAGTTGCAAGAACTATTGCAGATTTAAACAACAGCGATAATATCAAAAAAGAACACATTTTAGAAAGTATTAGTTATAGGAAGAGGGATTGATAATGAGTAAAACAGCACTCAAAATTGCAGGTATCGTACTAAAACCGAATTCACCACATATGAAAGGTGATTTTTTGGCTATTAAAAAAATGTTTGAGGATAACGGAATATCGGTTATTCTTGAAAAAAATAGTGCCGATATGATAGGAGAAAGCGGTTTTGAGCTAGATGAATTATCAAGCAACTGTGATTTTTTGGTATCTTTGGGCGGTGATGGGACTTTAATATCTTTAGTAAGAAGAAGTTTCAAATATCACCTACCTATACTTGGGGTTCACCTTGGAACGCTAGGATTTTTGACGGATATTACGGTAGATGAACTAAGCGGTTTTATGAGTGAATTAAGAGATAATAACTTCTCAATAGACCAAAGAATGATGATAAGCTCAAATATAAAAGAGATAGCAGTAGTTGCTTTTAACGATATAGTGATAACTAGAAAAGATTTGACCGGAATGGTAAGCATAGAAGCAAAAATCAACGGTAAGGTTTTTAATAATTATTACGGCGATGGACTTATCATTTCTACACCTACAGGCTCAACGGGCTACAACCTCTCTTGCGGCGGTCCAGTGGTCTATCCGCTTACCGATGCTTTTATTGTGACCCCTATATCTGCCCACTCTTTGACCCAAAGACCTCTTGTATTGCCTGTGGATTTTGAGATAGAGCTTTGTATAAAAGAGTCAAAAGGTGCAGTTGCTATAATAGACGGACAAGATATATATGAACTTGACCATAACGAGTCATTTAAAATCAAAATTGCTCAAAACAAAGCAAAACTAATCCATAGCCTACGAAGAAGCTATTTTGACGTACTTAGTAAGAAGTTGAAGTGGGGGGAGGAGCGTAAGGAAATGACAACTGCTTGTCATTTCTAGCTCCGCACGGCGATGCCTATGTGCGAACGAAGTGAGTACAGGCATACGCCAGAATCGTTATTAGCACGGCGATGCCTATGTGCGAACGAAGTGAGTACAGGCATACGCCAGAATCGTTATTAGCACGGCGATGCCTATGTGCGAACGAAGTGAGTACAGGCATACGCCAGAATCGTTATTAGAACGGCGATGCCTATGTGCGAACGCTAATGTACAGGCATATGCCAAAACTGTTTGAATAATACAGAAAATTCCACTATTTTATGGTAATATACAAAAACACCAAAAAGGATTGTTAAATGTTTACTATTTATAATAAGGGAAGTGTTCAATTTCGTGGTACATCTGATAATTTATATAGTCTAAATAATAAAGTTGAGGCAATATCTCCGACAATTTTGAATCCTGATGATGAGCTGTATAATTATATAGATAATGACAAAAATAAAAATCAATATAGTAATGAGGCATTAAATATTTACAAAAGAGTAGCTAGATTGGATACAACCGAAGAGGTATATCATGTTAGAGATATTATGACGAGGGAGTGCATAACTATTAATGTAAATTTAACCGTTGAAGATGCTTATGATACTCTAAAAGCCAATAAAATAGGTCAAATCCCTGTAGTTAACGATTCTTACCAAATAGATGGTCTCATTAATAAAAAAATGATCTTAAATATGCTTATGAATGATTTGGATAATAGCCGAAGAATATTAAAGCAAAGATTACGTGATATTGACTTAAAAGAGTGTATCACGGCAGACCCGATTACCGATATAAGAAGGGTTGCAAAAGTTATCCTTGAGTACAAGCTTGATGCCGTGCCTGTGGTTAATAATAACGATATTTTAGTGGGTATAGTATCAAAAACAGATATAATCAAAGCTGTATCATATATCCCTAATCTAAAGCTGTGGGCATAGGTTATTCTTTAGCATTCGTTTAAGAAGTTTTGGATAAAATAAGTAATTATGAAAGCATATAAAGGCAACGCTGATAAATGATTAACAGATTTTATTTAAAAAACTATTTAACTTTTAGTGAAACGGAACTTGATTTTAAAAACGGACTTATAGTATTTAGCGGTATAAGCGGAGCTGGGAAGTCTGTTTTGATGGAGTCTATACTCTCTTTGTTTGGGCTAAAAAATGCAAAAGCGGAGCTAATAGAGGGTAGCATAGACTCTTTGGGTTTTGATTTAGAAGAGTTTGATTTATCATCAGACGATGAGGCTGTATTTAAAAAAATCCAAAAAGATAAAAGCAGGTATTTTCTAAATAATCAAACACTATCGCAAAAAAGTCTAAGTGATATTGCATCTAAATTTATAAGGTACATACATATCAAAGACAATAGTGATTTTAGTAACGATAATTTGCTTGAAGTTATAGACTTGTCACTTGGCGATGATGTGGAGTTTGTCCAAACAAAAGATGAGTTTAAAGCTAAATATAGCGAATTTGTGAAATCAAATAGTGAGCTAAATAAACTTATAGAAGAAGAGAAAAATATAGAAGAACTCAAAGAGTTTATAGCTTACGAAATCAAAAAAATAGATGATATAAATCCTCAAATAGACGAATATGAAGAACTATCGCATATCAAAAAACAGTTATCACAAAAAGAGAAAATCGAAAAAGCTATAGAAAAAGCAAACGGAGTATTTGACTATACTTCAAGCGTCAATCAGGCGTTATCGTTACTTGAAATTGATAGTAGTTTTTTTGATGATGCTATAAATGAGCTAAATAATATATTTGAAAAAGCCGGTGACAAACTTCATTTACTCGAAGATACAAATATAGACGAGGTTTTGACTCGTATTGAGCAACTGTCCCACTTACAAAAGAAATTCGGTTCTATAGAGGAGTGTTTGGCTTATAGAGAACAAAAAAAACAAGAACTCACACGATATGAAAATATCTCCTTTGAAAAATCATCTTTGGAGAAAAAAGTAAAACAACTAAAAGCTCAAATAGAGTATTTGGCGGATGGTATAAGTGAAAAAAGAAAAAATGCACTCAAAATCATAGAGCAAAAAGTAAACGGATATTTGGAGTATTTGTACCTTAGCGATTCATCCTTTGAGATAGTAAAAACTACAATTAGCCAAAGCGGAAGCGATGAGGTCAAGGTATCTTTAAAAGATGCAAAACTAGAAAATATTAGTAGCGGTGAGTTTAATCGTCTGCGTCTAGCACTAATGGCTGTTAAAAGCGAATATGCACTAAGTAACAACGGAGTACTTTTCTTGGATGAGATAGATGCAAACTTAAGCGGTAAAGAGAGTGATGCCATAGGAAAAGTGCTAGAACAAATTGCAAAAAAATATCAAATATTTGCAATATCCCATCAAGCACAGCTTACATCTCGTGCAAATCAACACTTCTTGGTAGAAAAAACAAACGGTGAGTCTGTAGTTTTTGAAATCAGCGGTGAAAAAAGGGTAAACGAGATAGCTAGGATGATAAGCGGAGAGAAAATATCAGATGAGGCTATAACTTTTGCAAAAAATCTATTGGGCGTTTAGTTTCACCCAATTAGATATTTTTTGGTCTTCATAGACGATATGATTGACAAGCCAAATATCTATATATTCTATTACTTTACGCTCTACTATTTCAGGCGCAAGGATAGGTATCTCTTTTATAAATAAATTCATCTGTCCTATTATATTTTCGTGTAGTTTTATGTGTTGTTCATAAAAAGGGTAGTCTAATTGTCTCATAAACTCCTCTTCATTGGCAAAGTGGACTTTCATATAATCATAAAGCTCAATAACTGTTTTTTTGACATGTTTTAAAATATCTTTTCCATTGTAGTTGACCGCTTCAATTGCTATATCAAAAAGTTTTTTATGCTCTAAATCTATAGAGTTATTACCTATTTCATATATAGATTTCCATCTAAATATAGTACGTAATTCCTCCCTTGTACGTCTAAAATGGTGAACTTTTTTGTCTTCGACCAGTATGTGGTTTATTATATTCGTAGTTACGAATTCAAGCAGTTTTTCTTGAATTTGATTTGTCTGTAAATTGGGAATATTAGCTAAAAAATTGTTTAAATTGTTTAAAATTTGCTTGTGAAACTCGATATGCTTTTCCAAATCATAATAGTTGATGGATTTCATATAGTTTTGTTCATTTAGAAAATGGGTTCTTGTGTACAAGATAAGTTTTTTTATAAGCTCTTTGATATGATCTTTGTCATCTCCCGCATTTAAGATATCGTTTGCTATTCCAAAAAGATATTTATGTTCATCGTCAACTTTGTCGTGACCTATTCTATATTCATCGTTCCACTCCAAATTTTCTAGTAACATAATCTTATCCTATAAAGTTTCTTTTGGAATACTGAAAAAATATCCTTGTGAGTAGTCAATCCCTATCTCATTGATAATATCATATATACGTTCATTTTCGACAAACTCTGCTATTACTTGCATACCCAATTTTTTGGCAAACTCGGTAATAGTTGTTACCACCATATATGAGTCGTTCCCTTTTTCGATATTTTTTATAAGGGAACCGTCGATTTTTAGATAATCGGCTTTTAGTTTGATAAGGTATTCAAAGTTACTGTATCCGGTACCGAAATCATCGATAGCTATTTTGCACCCAAGTTTTTTGATACTACTAATAAAAGAGACTACTTCGTCAAAATTGCTTATACTTTCCGATTCTACTATCTCAAGAACAACCCTAGAAGAACAATTATAAGTCAGTAGATTTTCAAATAAAATTTGTTTAGTCTCTTTTGACGCAATATCTTGCATCGTGAGATTGATAGAAAATTCAAAGTTTGTATTTGCAAACATTTCAAAAGATTTTGTAATCATAATTTGAGTTAGTTTATCATAAAGTTTTGCTTTTTTGGAGTGTTCTATGAAGAAATAGGGGCTTAGAATTTTACCGTCAGTTTCTTTAAGTCTTATAAGACACTCGTACTTTTCTATTTGTTTAGTTTGGTTATTAACTATACCTTGGAAATAAGGGATAATGCTATCTGTTTTGATGGCATTTTGTATTTTATTGATAGTCTCTATGTTTGTTTTGATATTTTGGTTTTGTAAGTCTGATTGGTTATAGAATGCTACGTTTTCATTTCTTGTTTTAGTAGCTTTTAGTGCCATATGGGCAAGTTTATATAAAATATCGCTTGAACCGTAAGCAACACCGCATGCAAATGATATATTTGTACTTATACCTTTTACTTTTACGGATGAATTTTCCAGTTTGTCGATAATATCTAAAATATGGCTTTTTAGTGTAGCGTAAGCATAATTTTGATTTTCAAAAAGAACTGCAAATTCATCACCGCTTACTCTATGTATTTTGCCGTTTACGACTTTTTTCAAAAGTCTTTGGGCAAAAGTTTTTAGTACTTCATCACCAATCTCGTATCCAAAGTAGTTATTGATATCGGAAAATCTATCAATATTCAAAAGTAACAAAGTGTGAGATTCCTTAGAACTTTTTAGTTTTGAAAGTAGAGCCACTCTATTATTAAGTCCGGTCAAATCATCATTGAATTGTTCTTTTATTAATTTATCTTTTTTAATTAGTTCAGTTACGTCTGTCCTTGCAGCTATATATTCTACTATATGATTATCTTCGTTAAGTATAGGAATTATGACACTTTTGACATAGTACTCACTTTTATCTTTTGCAAGATTTTTAAATGTTCCTTTCCAAATTTGTTTGTTTTGTATGGTATTCCACATCTCTTTAAAAAATTCTTTAGTATTTTCAGGATGTCTAAGAATACTATGACTTCTACCTATTAATTCATCTTTTGAATACCCTGAAATTCTACAAAATTCATCATTTACATAGGTGATTAATCCCTTTGGATCTGTTTTTGATACGACAGAGTTACTGTCAAGGGCAATTTTATATTGATTGAGAAAATTGATACTCTCGTTTAGTTCACTTTGGGTTTCATTTACCAGATGGCTTAGAGCCTTTAGCATAGAATGTTGTGAGTGATATTCCCTAACTTCAACGTTTTTTGCGAGTTTATCATTTTCACTTAGCGATAACGTAGTAGTTGTAACATTTAAAAGTTGATTTCGTAAATTACCGTGATAAAACTCACCGTAAGTAAAAAAACCAATGCTGGGTGCAACATCATTGATAAGTCCAAGTTCATATTGTAGATGTTCTTTAAGAAAAAGTTTTCTAACAGTACAAGAGTAAACGAAAGTTCCTTCAACAGGAAAAGATGCCATAGCTTTTTGTACAATCGGAGCTTTGTTGACTATTTCTTCAAGATTGCCTATTGCAAATCTTATTTTATCACCGTTTTTGAAATGTCCTGCATAAATAAGTGAACCGTTTTCACCTTCTGCAACCATAGACCTTGCCACATTTACACCGTCATCATTTTTTATAAAAGGGAACTCCACCGCACTGGCAGGAAGCTCTTTAACAGTGTCGTTTCCTAGATATTTGGTATAAATATCTATAGCTTTAATACCGTCTATTTCATAAATGATATTATCCTTAGCATTAGTGACGGTCATCTCTTTACCTACGGGTGTCCATTCTAAAATATAATTATTGGAAACTTTTAATTTTTCACTATTTAGAGTGGCAATAACAATACCGTCATACAAAATCTCGGTATCTTTTATAATATAAACGGATTTGAAAGCATCATTGTCCGCTGCATTGCCGCCTGCAATAGGAATATCTGGACAAATAGAGGAAAACCCTTCCAAAAATGACTCAGCATCACCTTTTAGAGATTCCGCAAAAGAGATAACGGCTTTTGTATTATTCCTTACTATTTGAGATACAGAATTCCTACCTGTTATAAAGTTAGTATCGTTAAAATGAAAAAGTTCTACCTCAGTATCTTGAAATAATGCAAAAGATATTAAAATTGAATTTCTTATGATACCGCCATTGATAATTTCACCCGATGTTGAAGCACCTATGATAGAGCTAGTGGGTAAAGTTTTCTTTAATGTATTTAATATGTTTTGAACTAATGTTATATTATCGGTACCGCTAAAAACTTGTATTAATATAGAATTGTATTCTCTTACCTCGTTATTAATGAAACTAGACAGTGTATCCAAATCTATAAAAATATGATTTAGCAATCTCATTGATTCTCTTTTTTATGATAAATTTTAAGCTATTGTATCAAAATAATAGTTAAAATCAAATTATATTTATAGTTATAGCATATCTATCAAAAAAGTTTTTATATGTTTTTAAGTTAATAACGGTTATCATTCCAATTATTGTTCTCAAGGATAAAAATGTATTTAGATAATTGTAAAATATTTGATACCATAGAAGTAGAAAAGATAGACGGTGATGATGATTTTAAACAACGATTATACTCTTTCGGTATAAATATCGGTAGTACGTTGAAAGTTGTTAATATTACTTTGGCAAAGCAAACTATTCAGATAGAAAATGAGGACGGAACACTTATTGCTTTACGTTTTAGTGAAGCTAAACTTATAAAGGTTAAAAAATGAAACCGATTAAAATAGTACTTGCCGGACAACCGAATGTCGGTAAAAGTATGCTTATTAACTCCATATCAAAATCAAATTTAAAAGTCGGTAACTTTTCAGGGGTAACCGTAGAGAAAACGGAAGTTTGTTTTGAACATGATTGCCATATATTCGAACTTGTTGATTTACCTGGAACTTATTCGATAGACGGTTTTTCAAAAGAGGAGATGGTAGCCAAGGATTATTTGCTAAATAGTGAATATGACGTAGTAGTAAACGTAATAGATTCTACTCACCTACAAAGAAATCTTTTGCTTACGTTGGAGCTTTTAAGACTGAATAAAAAAGTAGTTATTGCACTTAATATGGATGATGAGGCAAAAAAAGAGGGTATATTTATAAATGTAGAGCAGTTTTGTGCAGTTTTGGGTATCAAAGCGGTCAAAGTATCTGCTGCAAAAAAAGACGGTATAGAGGAACTCTTACATGCAATCCACGATGTATATGAAGCAAAAAGAGAAGAACATAAAATAGTTTATAACGATTCTATTGAGCAAGAGATTTTTCATATTTGTATGTTTTTAGACCAAAAAGGTTTTAAATACAAGGATTTAACCTCAAGAGAGATAGCAATAAGACTTATTAGCGAAGATAAAGCACTCTTCAAATATATCCATGATGAGCCTATATTTCTTGAACTTCAACCTTTGATGATAAACTCTTTAAATAGAATTTATGAGTATTACGAAAGTAAAAACATCAAAGAAATCTTCAAAAAAGAGGATTTTGCTATAGCAAAAGGTATCAAAACGGAGGTGTTGAGTTGTAAGGCAAACAGGCAAGTTACTCTAACACAAAAAATTGATGCTATTTTGATAAATAAATTTGCGGGTATTCCTATATTTTTATTTTTTATGTGGGCGTTGTTTCAAATCACCTTTGAGTTAGGCTCAATCCCTATGGATTATATAGATGAATTTTTCGTATCTCTAAGCGGTGCTATTAGTTCGTTTATGGGCGAAGGGCTGATACGTGATATTATAGCAGACGGTATTATCCCTGGAGTCGGTGCCGTAGTGCTATTTTTACCGAACATAGTAATACTTTATATAGGTATTGCATTGCTTGAAACTACCGGTTATATGAGTAGGGTGGCGTTTTTACTTGACGGTTTTTTCCATAGATTCGGTCTTCACGGCAAAAGTTTTATTCCTCTTGTGACGGGCTTTGGGTGTAGCGTACCTGCTTATATGGCGGCACGTACCCTAAAAAGCGAGAAAGATAGACTGATTACGTTGTTTGTTATAGGTTTTATGAGCTGCGGAGCAAGACTTCCGGTATATGTACTGTTTGTTGGTACTTTTTTTGAGGCTTCAAATGCAGGAAATATGCTTTTTGCTATCTATATAGCCGGTGCGTTATTTGGGTTATTGATGGCAAAACTCCTTAGACTTACTGCTTTTAAAGGCAAAGATGAGCCGTTTGTAATGGAGATGCCTAAATATAGACTCCCAACCCTTAGACTTCTTTGGTTTACCGTATCAAACAACGCGTATATGTATCTAAAAAAAGCGGGAACGTTCATATTGGCTGCTTCAATAGTGATTTGGGTGGCTAGTACATATCCTAAAAACTATGATATGATAAGTGAATACGAGACCAAAATAGAGGCGTTGGATAATGATGAGGAGATATCAAGATTAGAACTTGAACTTACTCAAAAATCACTAGAACAAAGTTTCTTAGGTATCGTAGGTAAAAGTACGGAGTTTATGTTTGCACCTTTAGGGTTTGATTGGAGATTAACCGTAGCACTTGAAGCAGGACTTGCGGCAAAAGAGGTAATAGTTGCAACGCTAGGGATTTTATATAACGTAGGTGTTGATTTGGATGAGGAGAGTTCATCATTGCAAGACGCGTTAAAATCTCAAATTCCACTTCCTACTGCAGTAGCTTTTATAGTTTTTGTTATGCTCTATCTACCTTGTTTAGCTGCAAGTGTAGTGTTCGCTAAAGAAGCAGGTGGATATAAATATTTGGCATATTTATTTGTTTTTACCACAGGTACGGCTTGGATTATGTCATTTATAGCTTATAACTTGACAAAAATTATGATTTGATAAGTTTTTAATATTAAACCTTGTATAATACCTTCAGGTGTTATACAAGGTGTTATATGAAGTTAGCAAAAGATTTTCTTAATAGATATACCATTGTTATTATTTCTTCAATATTTTATATATTTTTAGTTTGTATATTTTATTTTCAAACCAAAGATTACACTATAAATAAAGCTCAAGAACGTATAGAAGATCTATTATTAAACATACAAGCACTTAGAAGTTTTAATTCTGATTTCCAAAAAGAGGAAGTATATAAACTTCAACAAAACGGTTTTATCTATAATGGGTATTTCTCCCCTACGCTTTTATCATCCACTTATGTATCAAAAGAAGTTAATAAAATCTATAATGAACTAAGAGTTGCTCAAGGTAAAGAACCTATAGTTATAAGATTTGCTTCATCAAATCCACGAAATCCTCAGAATCAAGCTACGGCAAAAGAAGATAAAATTTTAGAAGAATTTAATAAAAAAACTATAAGCGAATACAGGGAGATTATTACAACATCTTCCGGAGAAGCTATTTATTATGCCGTTCCCACAAAAGTCACTACTTCGGAATGTGTAAAATGCCACAGTGATCCGTCACTAGCTCCTAGCGATTTAGTAAAATATTATGGAAATCAAGCAGGTTTTTATGAACATAGCGGTGAGGTAAGGGCTTTGTTATCTACCGTATACCCGATAAGTTCAGAGCTTAAAGAGGGTATGTTTTATTTTTATATACTGACGTTAAGTACATTGGTAGTATTTTTGATTATAGGGTTTGTAAGTCACAATTTTTTAGATGTAATAGATGAGAAACAAGAAGAACTAGAGAATATTAATAAATCGTTAGAAAGTATAGTAGAAGAACAAACAAAAGAGATAGCACAAAAAAGTGAATATTTAAATCTTATATTTAATGCGTCACCTAATATTATTTTGGTTAGTGACGGATTTAATCTTATGTTTGCAAACGATACTTTCTTTACGATTTTTAGTAAGTGTGACAGTATTGATGATTTCGCAAAGTATTACAACTCTTTAGGTGAATTTATACTTAACCATGAAAGTAAAATTGAAGGTTTGGAATTTGATATTTCAAACTATATAGACAAAAATAAAAAGTTACAATATACGATAAACAATAGAACATACTATTTCAATATGACTACTACAAAAATTAGTTTTAACGATAAAGTACTATATTTGCATATTTTAGCTGATGTTACGGAACTTGAAACGACCAAAAAAACTCTTGAAGTGTTATCAATAAAAGATGAATTAACTTCACTTTACAATAGAAGGTATTTTAATACTATTTATGAGAAAGAATTGAATAGGGCGATTAGAAGCGGTGAATATATAGCATTTGCAGTTTTGGATATAGATTATTTTAAGAATTATAATGACTCAATGGGGCATATAAAAGGTGATGAAGTATTAGTTCAAATATCTTCCGTTATGTCGAGTCTGTTTCATAGAAGCGGTGATTATGTTTTTAGAATGGGCGGTGAAGAGTTTTGTATCATAATGATAGGTGTGCAACCTCACAATGCTTTACAATATTTACATAAGTTGAGAGAAGATATTGAGAATTTGCATATCAATCACCCTGATAGTGCTATTTCTAAATACCTAACGGTTTCTATAGGACTTTATGTCTCTAAACTTTCAAGTGATGTAAATGTGGACTATTATAAAGAAGCAGATGCTTTACTCTATGAAGCAAAAGTAGTGCGAAATTGTGTCGTATCCAACGTGGAGAGCGTCTCCACTTTGGATTGAGTTTTATTTTTGTAGAGTTTGAAGATACTCGTGAACGCCTTGTACTTCTTCTTCCGAGATATTAGCAAAAGGTGCCATCAAGAAGCCCATACCTCTATCATAAGTACCGCCTTTATAGCCTCTTATTGAATTTGTCATATCTTCTAAAGTAAGAGTGTTAAGAGGTCTTGATTTACCGTAAGCTCTTTTTTGACCTTGGTCACCGTGACAGACGGCACATTTATTTGTAAATAGATTTTGCCCTACAGTTTTTAATTCAGCTTTAGTCATAGCTTTTTTCTCTGTTACCGTAAACAGTGAAATACCTTTGTCTGCATTTGCAGAAGTGCCGTCTGTTTTGATATTAGCTAATTCACCGTGATATTTTTCAATCAAAGCTTTTAGTTCAGCACCCATTTCACCTTCTAATTTAAAACATACACAGTCACTTGAATTGCTTGAAGCGTAAAGTGAAGTTGCAAGTAGTGTAGCCGTTGCCATTTTTAGAAATTTCATTTGTTGTTCTCCTATTGTTTGGTGTATTTGTATATTAGTGTATTCGTGTATTCGTATATCGGTAAGAGTTATTATGAACTTTTCTTACCAATGACTAATTCCACCAATTACCAATTACTAACTTTCTATTCGTATCATAGCAGGTTTTTCTTGAATAAAATCAAGTTTTTCGATTTCTTCCAATGCTTTAATTATATCAGACTCTTTTGACTTGTGAGTTGCAAGTAAAAGATTTGAAAAACCGCTTCCGAGAGGTTTTTGTAAAATCTTTTCTATCGAGATACTACATTTTGATAAAATAGAAGCTACGCTAGCTAAAACACCTGTTTTATCTTCTACTTTTAGTCTTATGTAATAATTTGTTTCTATATCGTTTTTCTCTGCAAGGGTAAGTCCGCTTTCTAAAGGTTTATTAAAGCCTAACATAGGTGAACCCTTGCCACGTCTTGCAATATCTATGATATTTGCTATGACTGCACTTGCAGTTGCATTTCCGCCGGCTCCGGCACCGTAATACATAGTCTCACCGACTTTGTCGCCTACTACGCTAATACCGTTCATAACCCCGTCAACTTTTGCTATCATCTCTTTGTTAGGTATTAGTACCGGGTGAACTCTAAGTTCTACAAGCTTCCCTCTTTTTTTTGCAATTGCTAAAAGTTTGATAGAATAGTTAAACTCTTTTGCAAATTCTATATCGCAAGTGGTTATGTTTTCTATACCCTCTATCAAAATATCTTCAGGCTTTGCATCAATCCCATAAGCAATAGATGCCAGAATAAGAAGTTTGTGAGCAGCGTCATATCCGCCGACGTCAAAAGTAGGGTCAGCTTCGGCATATCCAAGTTCTTGAGCCTCTTTTAATACATCTGCAAAAGAAGCCCCTTCATTTATCATTTTTGTTAGAATAAAGTTACAAGTACCGTTTATAATCCCTTTTATAGATAAGATATGGTTTGCACTCAAACCCTCTCTTAAGGCATTGATAATAGGGATACCGCCGGCAACACTCGCTTCAAATTCAAAAGGTACATCTTTTGCTATTTCTTCAAGTTCGTATCTATGGTATGCAAGCAATGCTTTGTTCGCAGTTACTACGGCTTTACCTCTTGCAAGGGCGGTTTTTACTATTTCGTAAGGTTTTTCGACTCCACCCATAAGCTCAACTATCAGGTCGATATTTTCATCATTAAGTGCTATATTTACATCATCCGTTAGCGGTATATCCACATCTCTTTTTTTAGCTAAGTTATTTACGACGCCTAGAACCGGTACTATTTCTACACCTGCTCTTGCTTTTATCACTTCAGAGTTGTCTTTTAATATTTGTACTACGCTACTTCCAACGGTTCCTACACCTAAGATTGCAATTTTCAACATTTCTTACCTTATGAGTTTAAATATTTTTTGATATTTTTTGCCGCTTGTCTAATTCTTTTTTCATTTTCTATCAAGGCAATTCTAACATAATCATCACCGTAGTGACCAAACCCTATTCCCGGACTCACTGCAACTTTTGCATGGGTTAGAAGCTCTTTTGAAAATTCTAGCGATTTAAGATGAGCTTTTTGTTTTGGTATTTTTGCCCATATAAACATACTAGCTTTCGGTGCAGTCATTTCCCATCCTGCTTTATTAAATGCCTCAACCATTACGTCTCTTCTTTTTTGGTAAGTCATTCTTATATCTTCGACACAATCTTGCGGACCGTCAAGTGCTACCGTAGCGGCTACTTGAATAGGTGTAAACATACCGTAATCCAACCATGATTTGATTCTTTTTAGAGCATTGACAAGTCTAGGATTTCCTACGACAAATCCTACCCTCCATCCTGCCATATTATAGCTTTTACTTAAAGTATAGCTCTCGACTGCTACGTCTTTAGCCCCAGGAACACTTAAAATAGAAGGGGTTTTATAATCATCAAACGCTAAGTCTGCATAAGCTATATCACTTATCACGTAAAATCTCTCTTTTTTTGCCATTTCCACAAGTCTTTCATAAAACTCGGGAGTGACCGTAGCACTTGAAGGGTTGTGCGGGAAGTTTACTACTACGTATTTTACTCTAGGGATTGATTCGTTGATAGTTTTTTGTAAATTTTGGAAAAATAAATCTTCATTTACTTCGTATTTTTCATTGAATACAAGCTCCATTTTGTGTACCGCAGCACCTGCAAGCATAAACGCATAAGAGTGGATAGGGTAAGTAGGATCAGGAACTACGGCAACGTCACCAACGTTTACGATAGCTTCTACAAGGTGAACATAACCCTCTTTACTTCCTATAGTAGCAACCGCTTCAGTTTTGTAGTCTAAATCTACGCCGTATTTTCTTTTGTACCAGTTACAAATAGCAAGTCTTAGCTTATCAATACCGGCTGATGCGGAGTATCTGTGGGCTTTTGGCTTTCTTGCAGTCTCTACAAGTTTATCAACTATATGTTTGGGTGTAGGACCGTCAGGATTTCCCATAGAAAAATCTATAATATCCTCACCGTTTCTTCTAGCTTCCATTTTCAAATCATTAACAACAGCAAACACATAGTTTGGAAGTCTTTTTAATCTCTCAAATTCAATTTCATTAAACACTTTTTACCCCTTGATTACTAGAGTCAATCCTCTTTTAATATTTACCAGATTATATAAATCACCAATTTGAATATATTTTGTTCCTGCCGGAACAGCCGATTTTATACCGCTGAAAGTCTCTTGTTTTTCAATAACATACAACGGATTTAATTTATCATCATAAAAAACAACATATGGAAACCAATTATCAAGTTTTTTACTCATTATGTTGATTTCACTTGCTCTATCTATTTGTATTAAATACGGTTTTAGAGGTTTCGGTAATGATATTTTCTCATCTATTGCCACAAATAAAGCATCGCTAACGATAGCATTTTTCATATCTACCTTGTATATCCAAGCTTCATTGTCTTTTTTCGTAATATCAAGTATTCTCACTTGATTTTTTGTCAATTCACGAGAAAGTAATATCGGGTCAACTTTGTATTCCGTATTTAGTACTATAGAAATCTTTAAAAAATTTTCTTTAGAATTTTTTTCTATATTTTGTATGAAGTAGTATTGATACCCCATAGAACTAAGTACATTTCTTATTATGTACACACTACTTAATGCCACATTATTTGTATGAAATTCAAGTGTAAAATCTTGCGGGTCTACAAATTTTAATTTCAACAAACCGTTTTTTCTAAGTTCTTCTAGAACAGCAACTACGTTTAGCTCCCCTCCTGCAAGAAATTTATTCTCGTCTTGAAATAGTACATTGATTATATTTTTGTTTTTGTTGTATTCATTATAGCCTATTATATCAGCTATTTTATCGTGCAATACATAGGCATTTAATACACCTAGTATACAAAAAAATAAAAACAATACCTTTTTCAATATTAACCTTTTAACTGATGTACTAAAATTGCGGTTGCCACCGACACGTTTAACGAATCGAATACTCTAGCCATTTTAATAGAGACTTTGTGATCTAGCTTTTTGATTACTTTATTATGTAAGCCGTTACCCTCACTGCCAACTATAAGTGCAATTTTATTCAAATTATGTTTAAAGTTTTTTATATCTTCACCGTCCATATCTGCACCTACCAGTGAAAATTGTTCAAATTTTAGCTGATTTAGTAAATCACTTATATCAAAATGGATTGCTATAGGCATATTTAGTGCACTTCCTGAACTTGTACGAACAAGTTGCTCCATTTTTACATCTCTTATTCCCGTGATTACTATACCGTCTACACCAAGGGCATAAGAAGTTCTGATGATGGCCCCTATATTACCCATATCTGTCAAAGAGTCTAAAATTAATAAAAATTTACCTTTTTTAATCTCATTAAGAGCAGTAAATTCAAACTCTTTGATTTTCAAAAAGTATCCTTGATGATTTCCTCCATGTGCTAATGCTTGAGCTTTTTTGCTATCAAGTTTTATTATCGGTTTTTTAAGCCTTGAAAACTTTGAAAACAGTTTTGGCTCTATATCTTTAGAGAACATAACCTCTTCTATTAAATCACTGTGATTATCGAGTACGAAAAGTACTATTTGTTTACCGTATATTATCATTTTTAAATTTTATCCAAAATTTCCTCATAAGCAACTTTTACGGGGATACCTTTTAGTTTTGCTATGAGTTTAGCTTTTTGTTTAGGTGGAATATCTAAATCTTTTATATCATCAAATCCAAGTAAAGCTCCGTTTGATTGGACACCTTCTATTATAACTACCCATTCACCTTTTGGTTCTTTATCTTTTTTGAAAAGTTCGTAAAGATTTTTTGCACTATCTTTATAAATAGTTTGATACATTTTACTTATCTCTTTTGCCATAAAAACGGTTCTTTGTGAATCTATAGAAGATAACTCTTTTAGAAGTTGGGTCACCCTTTTTGGAGATTCATAAAGGATTGTTACAAACGGATAAGAAAAAATATGCCTTAATTCCTCAAGTCTATTTTGTTCTTTGTGTGGTAAAAAACCGTAAAATAAAAACTCTTTATTATCAAACCCACTCATCGCATAGGAAGTAATAGCTGCATTTGCCCCCGGGAGTACATCATAAGGAATTTTGTTTTTTATACAATATTCTACTATTTTGGCACCAGGGTCACTAATACAAGGCATACCCGCATCACTAACATAAACTATGTTTTGATTAGTATCTATATTTTTTAGTTTTTCTAAAAAATCGTTTTCATTGTGGGAATGTACAGAGATAAACTCTTTTGGATTGAATGTTTTGTCAAGTCTTTGTGAGATAAGATTTAGAAGTTGTTTTGTGACTCTTGTGTCTTCACACAAAAAAACTTCTGCACTCTCCAAAACCTTTAAAGATCTATAAGATATATCTTCAAGGTTTCCTATTGGAGTAGGTACAAAAGTTATCACTTTTTTGTGAGATTATTTCATAGCGTATTTAGCTTTGAATTTCTCAACTCTACCTGCAGCATCAACCATTCTTTGCTCACCTGTGAAAAATGGGTGGCAAGAAGAACAAATATCAACTTTTAGGTTTTCAGTATTTGATTTTGTTTCAAATGTGTTTCCACAAGCACAAGTTACTGTACAAGCTTTGTAATCCGGGTGAATATCTTTTTTCATTGTCATTTCCTTTTTGACTGTTTTATAGCTATATGTAAGACATTTTACATTTTAAAGTTCGAGATTATACCAAAAAATACTTAAAAATTTCTTTTTTGAGTGCATTAATCTCATTTTTTTGATGAAACGGGAGTTGCGTTTTGTTAAAAGTTCTTTGTCTTTTGGCTAATTGTGCCGTGTGAGTTGAAATAAGCTCACACAAATCTTTTTTTGCCACTTTAGCATCAAGATAGTCTAAAACTTCTATAATGCCTATGGATTTCATTGAGTTTAGATTTCTGTTGTATTTTTTTTCTAGCCCAAGAACCTCTTCTATAAGTCCGTTTTGTATCATTTTTTGGGTACGTAAAAGTATTCTTTTTCGTAACGTTTCCACATCCCATTCGATTTCAAAGATATCTATGTTTGTTATAATAGGTTCTTTTTTGTATGTTGCAAAAAATTCACTAGGAGTAAGATTTGACGATAAATATATATTGTAAGCTTTTTCTATTCTATATGTGTCGTTTTTATCGATTTTTAGCATATATGTAGGGTCTATTTCTACCAATTTATCATAGGCTTCACGGTGTGGAATATCAATGGTTTTATTTATTGAAGAGTCGTTTGAACTTAGACCTTCAAGTAAGGTTTTGAGATAAAAACTACTTCCACCCGTGATAATAAGATTTTTATCGTTGTTTCGTGCAAAATCGGAAGCTTCTTCATAACACTCTATAAAGTCTGTAACTCCGAATTGATATGACGGATAGACTACATCTATCCCGAAATGTTTTATTCCGGACATTTCATCTTTCGTCGGTTTTGCAGATGCTATATCGATCTCTTTATAGACACTTAGTGAGTCAAGAGAAAGAATAACTGAATTGGTTTTGAGTGCTACTTCTATGCTTAGGTCGCTTTTACCTGAAGCCGTAGTTCCTATTATTGCTATTTGTTTCATAGGTAGTATTTTAGCTTTTGGGAGCTTAAGCTTTGTAGTACGATACGGGTGTTTTTTTTATTATTTTGTAGTTTTCTGCTCTTGTTATATCTTGAAGATACTTTGGTTCTATACTATGAAGAGCTATAATATCTATTATATGTTTATCCATTACCCATCCATATTTTGTGTCTTGGATTTTGTTTTTCTTAAATAGGTTAATCAACTCGTCCCTTGCTATTATTTGCTCTTTCAACAGTTTCCTTGATTTCATTTTATGGGTATATTATATTTATAAGTGACATTATACAAAAAATTTATATAAATTGTCTATAATTTTGTAATGCTTTGTAATTCTTTATAAAAAAATTGTATTCTGTCGTTTAACTGTTGTTTAATAAAGTTTTGTTAAAATTATGAAAAACATAAAGGATACTTATGAGTAAACTAAATAGTGAACCGACTTTAGACAAAATTGATGACTATAACAATAATGAGTCTAAAGAGAAAAATAGGACTGTAAAGCTTGTTATTTTAGGTATTTTGGTAATAGGTGCTTTATATTCCGGTGCTAAATATTATTTTAGCGACGTGAGTGATTATATAGGTACTGAAGAGACGCCCGGGATAAATACGGCTAGGAATTAGTATATTGGTATATTGGTATATTGGTATATTGGTATATTGGTATATTGGGGCAGATTTTCTTGTCCCCAATACACTAATAACTAATTACTAATTACTTACTTAAAACGCTTCCCAGTCATCATCTTTTGAAGCTACTGAGTGACTGAGTGACTTAGAAACTGAGCTTATTCTTGGAACCCCAGCTTTGCTTGTGTTTGTTTTTGGTGTTGAAGTAAGTGTTTTTTTATGCTCGGTCTTTATATCAGGAACTTTTACGTGTGAATTGCCTTGATTTATAGCTTGAGCTTTTACGCTGTTTTTACCGTGAAACTCTTTTTCATCGGCTGTACTAACTACTAGTTTTGCTATTTTATCTGTTAATACCGCAACATCATGTGTTTGACCTGCTACCATTGCATTTTGTTGTGTTTGTTGGTCTAGTTGTGTTACTGCATCATTTATTTGTTCTATTCCGCTTTGTTGTTCTTTACTTGCCGATTCTATATCTGATATAAGTTGTATTGTTTTAGATATGTTTTCATTTAATCCACCATACCCTCTTATCATTTTATCTGCTATTGCTTTACCTTCGTTTGCTTTTGATGTAGCACGTTCTACTATATCTTTTATCTCTTTAGCTGCTTCAGCACTTCTTGAAGCTAGATTTCTAACCTCTGCTGCAACTACCGCAAACCCTTTTCCTGCTTCTCCTGCAGTTGCTGCTTCAACTGCTGCATTAAGTGAAAGAATATTTGTTTGGAATGCTATTTGGTCTATTACGCTTATTGCATCATTTATAGCCGTAACTTGTGTATTAATCTCATCCATAGATATATTTGTATCTTGAGCTAGTTTCATACCGTCTTTAGCTGAAGCACTAAGCTCATGTGCAAATCCTGCCATCTTAACTACGTTTTCAGTATTACTTACTATCGTACTTGTCATCTCTTCTAGTGCTGCTGCCGTTTCTTCAAGACTTGCTGCTGCTTCATTTGAGCTTTGATTTAGTTTATCTACGTTTGCAAGTAATATATTACTACTTTCATCTAACGTAAGACCGTTTTGTTTATTATCTATTAACATTTGAGTTATAGCATCACCTAGAGTATTTACTCCGTTAGCTAGTTTTAATAAATGCTCTTTTAAACCCTTTTGGTCAACTTTGTTTAAATAGTTGTAATTACTATATTGTTCAAGTATATGTAATACATTGTCTATATTACCTTCTAAATTACTTGCCATTTTATTAAGTACATCTTTTAACTGCATTAACGCAGGGTTAGATACACTCATATTTAATCTTTGACATAAATCACCTTGTTCAAATTCACCAAGAACCGCAATAGTTTCATCTATAAGTCTTCTATCTTCTTCTATACCTTTTTGAGTTTTAACAATATTCTCATTTACTACAACAGCCATTTCCCCAAACTCATCTTTAGAGTCTATAGAGATAAGTTCTGCTTTTGAGGATTCTCTGTTTAGGTAGGAGAAGAAGCTGAAAAGTCCGGCTCTGAAACTTTCAAGTTTTTTAGATATATCTTGAATAATCATAAATGCTATACTTAGTCCTATTATAATAGCTACAAGAATAAGTCCAATTACAATTTTCTGAGCACTTTCATATATTATATCTCCATTTGTACTAGCTTGTTGTCCGCCTCTAACATTCATATCTACCAATTTAAGCATAACCGATGAATAGTCATTAAATACAATTTCACCTTCACGAAGAATTGTTTGTGCTTCTTCAGTTCTATTTTGTCGTGATATTGGCATTAAACGGTCATGTATTTTCATATAATTATCGAATTTTATTGAAAAATCATTATATAAAGCTTGTTCTTCAGGTGAAGATATTAGTTTTTCATATTTTTCACGATTCTTTTTCAAAGTTTCCAATACAGATTGCATATTGTTTTCTGCTTTTTGCATAGCTTCTGGAGTTTGAGATAATACATGTTCAAATTCCGCAATACGAAAGTCCGATGTATTTGTATTAATTTCTTCAACTACCTGTATGCTAGGCATCCAATTTTCTGCCATTATTGTTGACTGTTCATTGACTATATTCATGCGTTCCAGAGAGAACAAACCTAAAATTGCCATCATTATTAAAATGATTCCGAAACCAAAACTTAATTTGGTACTAGTTTTTATGTTTTTTAACATTACATTTTCCTTTTTATTTGGTATATTTAGAGACTTACAGTTGGTAGCTAGAAACCTTATGTTAAATATTTCGGGGTAGTTGCTAGCTACCAAGTCTAAATCTGCAATGTGTACCGATTGTAATTTTAGTGTTTCATTTAAAATTGATAAGCTAGGAGTAGCAATATGAAATATGCGTGAAGCTATTATGATTTGTAGTGTATTGTGTTAATAATATATTGTGAATTTTTATTAATTGATTTATATAATTAATATTTAAGTTTGGAATCTCTCTCTCTCTCTCTCTCTCTCTCTCTCTCTCTCTCTCTCTCTCTCTACTTGTAAATAAATAATTGAATATAGTCATTGTATCTAAGCCCTTATGTAAATTATTAAATTAGTCTAATTGTATCAAAATGACGGTCATATAGCGGTCATATTTTATTATAAAATTTGTGACCTAGATGTGACTATTTATTATTTATTGTAAGTGTATAAGCTCTTGATTGAAATAATAATGTTGAAGGATTAAGGTAGAAGCTGTATTTTTAGAGGATATTTTTCTTTAGTATATTGGGGTAGACTTTCTCTTCCCCAATACACTAATAACTAATAACTAGTTACCGATTACTTACTTAAAACGCTTCCCATTCATCATCGCTAGATGATTTTGAAGGTGTTATTGTTTTTATAGGTGCACTAGGTGTAGCTTTTGTCGTTGATACCGATGCACTTTTTGGTTTGCTTGAAGTACTACTTATATGTTTAGTTACCGTTTTTTTGATACTTGAATTTGTCGTAACGGCTTTTGCTGTATGTTTTTGTGTTATTTCTTGAGTAACTTGTGCCATAAGCTCATTTTTACCGTTAAACTCTTTAGATGAAGCATCTACAACCATTCTTTTTGATAGTTCGTCCGCTTCACTTGCTATATCTCTAACAAGTGATGCTATAGAAGCATTTTGTTGAGTTTGTTGATCTAACGTAGTTACGGCATCATTGATTTGCGTAATACCTGCTTCTTGTTCTTTTGATGCTCTAGCTATCTCACCGATTGTTTGAGTTGTTTTGTTTATATTTTCTAGCAACTCTTCATAACCTTTAATCATCTCATTACTTATAGTTTTACCTTGATTTGCTTTAGAAGTAGCATTTTCGACTATTGCTTTTATCTCTTTTGCCGCTTCCGCACTTCTTGAAGCAAGGTTTCTAACCTCTTGAGCAACTACCGCAAACCCTTTTCCTGCTTCACCTGCCGTTGCAGCTTCAACTGCTGCATTAAGGGATAGGATATTTGTTTGGAATGCTATTTGGTCTATTACGGTAATAGCTTCATTGATAAGATTTACTTGGCTTGTAATTTCATCCATAGCCGTCGTGGTATTTCTAGCCAACTCTTGACCCTTTTTCGCTGAACTACTTACTTGATTTGAGTAGCTTGTCATCTCTGCAACATGAGTAGAGTTACTTACTACCGTAGCCGTTATCTCTTCAAGAGCTGCCGCAGTTTCTTCAAGGCTTGCCGCTGCTTCGTTTGCACTTCTGCTTAGTACATCTACGTTTTCTAGTAATACGTCAGTACTTTTATCCAAAGTAATACCGTCAACTAAATTTTGTTTTAACATATGGCATATTTCATCGCCTAGCTCATTTACGCTTACGGCAACTTGACCGTAAGCATTCGGGAATCTAGGTGTAAAATCATGTTTTTTAAACTTATTAAGTATATCGATTAGCATAGGTATACTTCTAGCTATAGTATGTTCTAAGTCATATTGCATTTTTGATAATATCTCTTTAAGTTCTTTTAGACTTTCCGTTGTCGTGTCTTTTTCGATTTTTGCAAGCATATTACCGGCGCCTATCTCTTTTGCAAATCTACTCACGTCTTTTACGAATTCATCATCTTGTTTGATAGAAGCTTCTATTTTACGGATATTGTTGTTTGTCATAGCCGCCATTTGACCGAATTCATCTTTGCTATCTATATTTATAAGTTGACAAGTAGAAGTTTCTCTACTCAAAAACGAACAAAATGACATCAATCCTGTTTTAAATGCTTCCAAACTACTTAGTATTGCATTAGAGATGAATACTATAACAACAGCTAGTACTAATATAATAAGGATAGATAGTATTACGCTTGAAGAAATAGTACCGTTGATTGAAGCATCAAAGTCTTCACTCATCTGAGCAGATTTAGTTTGGTTGGCTTTTACCCATTCCCTTAAAGAGGCTCTAAATGGTCTCCAATATTTTGACGTATTTTCTTTGATTTCACTTTCACTTATAGTGTCTTTTGATTTAGCTTTTGCAAGAAGTCTTTCCATGTCTTTAGAAAAATCTTCGTACAAAGGGATAACATTAAATTTAGTTAAGCCTTGAGACATAGAGGTGTATTTAGGCTCTTTTAATGTTTCAATCTCTTTATCTAAATCTTTTAATGCAGCTTCTAAATTTTCTATAGCTTTAGTATCATTAGGATTGATATACACATTTCTAAGTGCTTGTCCACATTGTAAACCGTCAGCCAAAGAACCGACGACCAAAAGTCTTATTTCCGTTACCGTGTTCGTACTATCGTAGTCTTTTTTTAATCCACTTAGTCTTATATAAGAAACAAGTGCCAAAACTACGAGTCCGGCAACTACCAAACCAAGGGCAATATATAATTTACCCTTAACACTAAAATTATTTAACATTATAGTACCCCTTTTTTGTATAGTGTAATACACTAAAATTACGTTATTGTACAATAAATGATATTAAAATGTATTTAAAATATTTATATGTCAAGTTATACTTAATATAAGATAACAATATATCTTATAGATAAAATTTGTTGATAAAATCATTATCGATATTTATCAAACCTCTTGCACGTAGGCTATTTAAGACACTTAGCGTACAATCAACATCATCAGGCCATCTTCTATTAAAGTTGTCAAGATTGTTTTTATTTGTTGCATCAATGGCAATAAAATTATTGATTATATAAATATCTCTTGAAGCATCAATGTTATTTACTACTCTCCATATAAGCATATAAGGGTTATCTACGTCATTTTTTTTATCATCGACTATTATTAAGATTTTTATATATTCGGATAATTGTTTTAAGTCGTCTATTAAATATTTTTGATTTCTTGTTTTTTTTGTTTTTATGACGCAAATAGGATTTTTGGTATCTATTTCATATTGTTTTAGTGCCGTTACTTCATCGCTTACTTGTTGTATTTTCGATAGCAATTCTTCATCGCTAAGTAGCGTAATACCTAGATACTCTATCTCATCACCGGTACAATCAATACCGAGCTTTCCACCGCGAGCAAATTTTGGGCTACTATGGTCTAGTGCATCTACTACACCTTGTGTTATAAGGATATTATCTGGATGTAGTCTATTTAGTATGTATTTCGTGATGTTCGCGTGGTCTTTAAGGTCCGGTGAGTCTTGATTTACGAATAGTGCGTGTTTTACGAAACTCATTTGTCCAACACCCCAAAATGCGTGCATTAGTTGGGTTGCATGACCAGGATAAGATACGTTCATTTTTGCTAGTATAAGATTGTGAAATACGCCGTTTTCAGGCATATAATAATCAATCAAATCAGGTGCGGTTGTTTTGAGCAGAGGCAAGAAAATACGTTCAGTTGCATACCCCATATATTTGTCTTCCAAAGGTGGTTTACCCACTACCGTAGCTGCAAAAATAGGGGATTTTTTGCTAGTAATTGCTGTTACTTCAAGTACGGGATATTCCTCTTCAAGAGTGTAATATCCGGTGTGGTCACCAAAAGGTCCTTCTATTTGGAGTCTGTTTGTATCCACAAAACCTTCTATAACATAATCAACATCACGAGGCACGTAAATATCATTTGTGATACATTTGACTAGCTGTGCATTTTCACCACGTATAAATCCATAAAGCATAAGTTCAAATACACCCATAGGTAACGGTGCTTGACCGCACCAAATATATAGAGGGTCACCGCCTATTGCTATGCTTACGGGCATTTTAACACCGGCTTTTTTGTATTGGTGAAAAAAGTGGTTTGAGTCTTTATGGATTTGCCAATGAAGCCCCAATTCGGTATCGTTATAAACTTGAAGTCTATACATACCAAGATTGTGCATAGTGCCGTCTAAGCTTGTGGTATAAACTTGTCCCATCGTGATAAAAGGTCCGCCGTCTTGTTCCCATGTGGTTAGTACCGGTAAATCGCTAAGTTTGGCATTTGCACCTAGCTTGATGATTTGCTGACATTCACCTTTGCCGTTTAGTCTTTTTGGAAATACCGACTTTAGGTCAAAAAGTTTTCCAAACATCGATAGTTTGTCCATAAAGCCGACAGGTGGCTTTAGATGTAATAATTCACTTATTTTGGATGCAATATTTTCCACATCACCTATTATAAGTTCAACAGCCCTATGGGAACAAAAAATATTCATCAAAACGGGTGTATCAAATTTTTTACCTGTTTTTTTGTCTATAGGGTTTGTAAAAAGTATAGCTTTTGAGTCCGGTTGTTTTACCTCCACATAAGCAATATGCGGTATCTCTAGGTAAATATCAAGCTCTTCGTCTATTACTTTTAATAGGTTGTGTTTTTTTAAAATTTCTATTGCATCCATGTAATTCCTTGAAGTTAATGAGGTGTTGAGTGCTGAGGTGCCGAGTTTTTAAGTCTCAGTACCTAAGGAGCTTAGTACCTCAGTGCTTTAATATTAGTTTTTTTAATATCGCCATCCTAACTGCTACGCCGTTTGTCACTTGTCTAAGTACTTTAGATCTTGAATCAAGTAACATTTCATCGGTAATATCTATATTTCTATTTACAGGTCCTGGGTGCATAAGAAGTATATCTCTATCTCCAAGAGCCTCTTTGGTGATACAGTAATCTTTGCCGTACTCTCCTAGTGACACGTAATAAGCTTGTGAATGACGTTCGAGTTGAGTTCTAAGGCTCATAATTATATCAAGTTCATCTATCACTTCGTGTAGAAATTTTGCTTTTTTAAATGTATTGTTTTCCGGCATAAAATGTTCAGGTGCAACCAAAACAGGCTCAATACCGAATCTAGGAAGAAGTTCTAAGTTGCTACTAGCTACCCTTGAGCTTTTTATATCACCTACTATCGCTAATTTTTTACCTTCTACATGACCGTCAAAGTGTTCTAAAATAGTATATAAGTCAAGTAATGCTTGAGTCGGGTGGGAGTTTTTACCATCCCCAGCATTTATAATAGGGCAATCAACAAAATCTACCAAGCTTTGAGGAAGTCCACATTCGCTATGTCTTATTACTATTGCATCAGGTTTCATAGCGTTTAAGTTTGCAACCGTATCAAATATCGTCTCACCCTTTGAGCTAGAACTTGTACCCACATCTAGATTTACCACATCCGCTCCTAGCCTTTTTGCCGCTATCTCAAAAGAACTTCTTGTTCTTGTGGAGTTTTCAAAAAAAAGGGTAACTATAAGTTTACCTTTTAAGATAGTGTTTGATTGTAAATCGTTAAAAAGCTTTGCATCTTCGTAAAGTGCGACAATTTCATCATTTGTAAAATCTTTTGTTGTAATTAAATGTTGCATTTTGTACCTTTGATAAAAGTAATTCTTAAGTTGTTTATTGTATCATTTTATCACTTATAAAAAGGTACTTAGGTAGTTATTGCTAAGGTACTGAGATAAAAAAACTCAGTGTTCGGTAACTAGGTGCTTTTTAGCTCAATTAGGATAAAAAATGTTAGAAAATATAGACAAACAATATGTTATGCAAACTTATGCAAGAAATTACGTAAATTTCAAAAAAGGAGTAAATGCTACACTTTTTGATGATAAAAACAAAGATTATATAGACTTTACTAGCGGTATAGGCGTAGTTAGCGTAGGGCACGGTAACGCAAGAGTAGCAGATAAAATATGTGAGCAAGTGAGAAATATAACACATATTTCAAATCTGTTTTTGATAGAACCTCAAGCTCTATTGGCAAAAAAAATCAATGAGCTTACGGGATATGACGTGGCTACTTTTTTTGCAAATAGCGGTGCTGAAGCAAACGAAGGTGCTATCAAAATAGCAAGAAAATACGGGCAAACTAAATTTGCAAATAAAAAATACAAAATAATTACTTTAGAACACTCTTTTCACGGTAGAACTATCACCACCGTAAAAGCTACGGGACAAGCGAAATTTCATAGTGATTTTTTTGCCCCTTATCCTGAAGGGTTTAGATTTGACCCAAGTCTTGAAGCGGTTTATAAGTCGATAGACGATGAAACTGTAGCGGTTATGATAGAGCTTATCCAAGGTGAAGGCGGGGTTAGCCCTTTTAATAAAGAGGATATTCAAAAACTAGCGAAGTATCTAAAAGAAAAAGAAATTTTGTTGATAGTAGATGAAGTTCAAACTGGAGTTTTTAGAAGCGGTGAGTTTTTGGCTTCAAATCTGTATGAAATAGAGCCTGATATTGTAACACTTGCAAAAGGTTTGGGCGGTGGAGTACCGATAGGTGCCGTGCTAACAAAACACAAAGATTTATTAACAGCAGGTGACCACGGAAGTACGTTTGGCGGAAACTATCTTGTAACAACGGCAGCGTTAGAAGTTCTTGATATACTTGAAGATTATAAAAATAGCGGTTTCTTGGATGAACATTTGATATATTTTGATATGAAGTTAAAAGAACTTATGGGTAAATTTCCTGATATTATGTCCAATACTACGGGACTTGGACTAATGAGAGGTATCAAAATAAAAGATGATGAAACTTTAGGTAAGATTGTCACGAGTGCTTTTAATAACGGTGTTTTGGTACTAAAAAGCGGAAGAAGTACGCTAAGATTTTTGCCTCCTCTTACTATTTCAAAAGCAGAGATTGATTTAGGTTTTGAAAGGTTGGAAAATGCGATTAAAAATATTTAGTTCTATTTTAATCCTCGGTGCAGGAATATACTCTTTTGCAGCGGAAGAGGCGAAAATTTTGTCTGAGGATAGAGCTAGTATTTTTGATTTAAATGAACAAAAAGCTATAGAAGATAGTGCCAAGCTATCAAAAGATTGGATAAACCCTATAACTTACACATATAGTAGTATGGAGTATAGAGACTCACAAAATCAAGACAGAACATCCGTGGTAGCTATAAATCAACCTATTTTTAAAAGCGGTGGGATTTATAGGGCTATAAAATATGCTTCAAGTCTTAGAAATGCTACTTTGGCGGAGGTTGAGATAGCTAGAAAAGCTTTGATAAAAGATGCTACTACTACACTTTTTGAGATACATAAAATAGAAGCGCAGATTAAAAAGCAAGAGTATTTGATAAAAAATAGTGAACTTGACGTGCAAAGAAAAAAAGAGCAAGTTCTTAGCGGAGTTTTGGATGCTAGTTATCTTGATAATGCTTTGCTTGATTTAAACGCAAAAAGGTTGTCACTAGCTGATTTGAATTACAATAAAACTGCGCTGATAAATAAATTTGATACATTGAGCGATGTGGATTATAAGTCTTTACAATTGCCTAAGTTAGAGCTAATTAGTCAAGAAGAATTTATCTCAAAAAATAAACTTATCCAAAAACAAGAATCGGTTTCGGATAAAGATTACCAATATAGCGGGATGATACTTGCCAAATATTTACCTACGGTAAGTGCCGTATATAACTATACAAAATATCATAACGACCATAAATCAAGCTCTCTTACTGCACTTGCAGGTACGGACACTCAAAAATACGGTTTAACCGTATCTATGCCGCTTGATATAAGAGCTTTGAACGATACTCAAAGTGCAAAAATAGAGTATATCAAATCTAAAACACAGTTAAATATAGTAAAAGATGAAGAAAATAGTTTTTATAAAACAAAACTTGCAAGTATAAAAAGAGCTGAACAAAAACTAGAGATTGCAAAGGAAGAGTTAGCTACTTATACCTCTTTGGTGCAACAAATGGAAGAGCTATCTATCGCAGGGCTTAAAACCGATTTGGATTTTCAGACTATGAAAAATTCAAAGGCTATAAAAGAGCTTGATTTGGATATATTTAACTATGAACTGCAAGTAGAACTACTGGAACTTTATGCAAGAATTTAGCAAATATTTTGATAGTTGGCTTTACGGTGAGGGTGGCTACTACTCAAACTACAAAAATATAGGCAAAAGCGGTGATTTTTTTACTGCGGTGAGTACTAGCTCGTTTTTCGGCGGTAGTATAGCAAATAAGATAATAAAAGTGATAGAAAACGGTGAATTGCCAAAAGATACTACCATAGTAGAAATAGGGGCACATCACGGGTATCTTTTGAGTGATATTATACAGTTTATTTATACTCTTAAACCTGAGCTTTTGGAGACGTTGAAGTTTGCTATCGTTGAGAGATTCGGTCATCTGCAAGAGGCACAAAAAGGGTATTTTAAAGAGTGTTTCGGGGATGTTATAAATCTGATACATTATGATGATATAAGCGAGGTTAAACTTTCAAGTGCTTTTATCGTAGCAAACGAGATTTTTGACGCATTTTCTTGTGAACTTGTATATACAAAAGATGCTATAGTACAAAAAGCTTACGTAGATGAAACTCATAAAATAAGTTTTAGAGATTGTGACGATGCGGCGATGCTTGATTTTTGTAAAAAATACGGTGTACAAAAGGGTGAATATCCCCTTTTTTATAGGGAATTTGCAAAGATTATGAATGAAAATATCTCTAAGTTTCATTTTTGTACTTTTGATTACGGCGATATATATACAAGAAACGATTATTCGGCTAGGATTTATTCAAAACACAAGGTTTTTCCTATCTTTGAGGAGGGGTTAAATCTAGCAGAACTCTACCAAAAAAGCGATATTACCTATGATGTTCCTTTTTCGTATCTTATGGATTGCTATAAAGATTTGGGTTGTGAGGTTGAGTTTCGTACACAGCTTCAAGCTTTGGTAGAGTTTGGAATAATAGATTTACTAGAGATTTTGCAAAAGAATACTACCCAAGAACACTATTTAAAAGAGCTAAATAAAGTAAAACTACTACTAGAGCCGACGGGTATGGGTGATAGGTTTAAGATGGTGTACGTCAAAAAATAGGAGTTTTAGATGTTAGGTTATAAACAAGTTACAATTATCGTAGAAAATAAACTAGATACAGGTAATTTGATACAAACCATAAGAGAACATTTTAAAGCTCACTACAAGATAGAACCTGAATTAGCCGAGTATAAAGAACAATTTACGGAAGCAAAAAATAAAATACATTTTTTGTATTTAAGTGATTCACACGTAAAAGAGTTTCTAAAAAACAATTTTCGTAATAATCTAAACATAGCTATTTTACCAAATGAAACGTCTCTTGATACCATAAAAAAATACTCTATTTCCAAAGATATTTACGAGGCGATAGAAGACGGTATGAACGATAGTTTAAAATCAAAAGATGAACTATTGCTTTGTAACGGTGATGTTGTATTTAAAAAGGTTTCCATAGGGAACGTGGGAACTTTGGGTAAAAGTTTTGAACACTCATGGTTTACGAATATCAAAAACTTCTTTAATAATTTAAAAAATATAAAATACACCAGTGTTACGATACAAACTGCCGAAGAAAAAATTATCAAAACGGCATCAAGCGGTATTTTGGTACTTGAAGATTATACTACGGTCGGATTGTTGCCAAACGTTAAAGAGTCTTCGTTTCACGACGGTAGATTAAACGCTTTTATAATTGCTCCTTTGAGTTTATTTTCTTATATATATTATTTGATAGTAATCTTTTTGTATCACAGATATTCTTTGACCCACTTACCGAAGAATATAGGCTTTATATCTACAAGCAAACTTAAAATAACTAGTAATCAACCGTTTGATTTTACATTGGATAGTGCATTATTAAGTGCTAAAGAGATAGATTTTGAGATAGTGACTACCGATATAAATATACATTTCGGAAAACTCCTTAAGGAATTCGTGTCGGCTGATAAGGTAGCTGAAAAACAGGTAAAAGATGATGTTAGAATTGCTTATTTACCGCACGGAGAGATTAATAATCTTTTGATTGAAGGAAATATACCGTTATTTAAAAAAGCGAGTGATGAAGATATTAAAGAGACATTGATTAGTATAAAAGAGTCTTCTAAGTTAAACAATATATTTATCTCTTTGATGATTATAAGTACGTTATTAGCGACCGTAGGTATCTTTCAAAATTCAATACCGACAGTGGTTGGAGCTATGATTTTAGCACCGCTTATGAGTCCTATCGTATCTCTTGCTATGGGCATAACAAGAGATGCTAAAGGTTTGATAAACGACAGTATAAAAACTCTTTTATTCGGTATGGCGTCTGCTCTGTTTTTTTCGGCAATAGTGGCTGTTTTTATGCCTTTAAACGTAATGACGGAACAAATAACTTCACGTCTAAATCCAAATGTACTCGACTTGCTAGTTGCCGTATTTTCAGGTGTTGCCGGAGCTTATGCTGCATCTAAAGATCAAGTGGCAAAATATCTGTTGCGGGAGTGGCTATAGCAGTTGCCCTTGTGCCTCCTTTGGCTGTTAGCGGTATAGGTATAGGATGGTTTGATATAGAGATTATATACGGTTCGTTTTTATTGTTTTTAACAAATCTTTTCGGTGTAACGGTAGCAGCTTCGTTGACTTTTATAGTCCTTGGTTTTGCTCCTATTCATAGAGCAAAAAAAGGTTTGGCTTATTCTACCGTTTTACTTGCTATTGTTACTATTCCTTTGATAATCTCTTTTTATTCTTTGGTATTGCAAAGTAATGATTATGCTAAATTATCAGGTATTGAGGAGATAACTATAGGTAACAAAAAAGTGGAAATAAATATATTGAGTATCAAATCTTCAAGTTCTAAAAAAAGTATTATCGAACTTGAAGTGATGTCAAAAAGTCACTTAAACGACGACGAGTTCCAAAAAATCAAAGAGATATTGGAACATAACTTACAAAAACAAGTTACTATGGAAGTGATACCTAAAATTGTATTTTAGCTTGGGTTAAGTTTATTTTGATACCATTAACCCTATGCAGGATATAAAATTTTCTATCTTTTCAATATGGTCTTTGTTTTTTGCTATTGCTTTTTTAGCAATAGGTTACGGTGCAGTTTTAAGTTTTGTAGGTGTTTATTTAAAGCAACAAGGAAGTTCTGATTTATCAATAGGTATCATAAATGCAGCATTTTTTTTGGGTGCTATTTTGTCCGCAACGTTGAGCCATAAAATAATATCTACTATAGGTCATATTAGGAGTTTTGCAGTATTCGCTTCTTGTATGGTAATCTCTTTTTTGACTCATATACTAATTTTCAATGAACTTATTTGGGGTATTCTGAGGTTAATAGCAGGATTTTCGTTTTATGCATTGTTAATTATTTTGGAGAGTTGGTTAAACGAAAAAAGTTCAGGTACAAATAGGGGAAGAGTTCTTGCCGTTTATTCTATTGTATTTTATCTTGCTATGTCTTGTGGACAAATGTTATTGAATATAGAGGGGATATACGAATATTTTATTTTTACCGTATCTTCTGTTAGTATTCTTTGTTCCGTGGTATTTATATCTATGACGAAAATAGAACAACCTATATTAAAAAAATACGATAGTGCAGGTTTTCCAAGACTTTATTCGATTATACCGTTGGCATTAGTGGGGAGTTATATCGCAGGTTTTTTGGTAGGAGGTTTTTTTACTATGATGCCTGTTTATATTTACGATGTCTATTCTTCATTGGAAATAGTTTCCTTTTTTATGATTAGTACGTTACTTGGAGGATTGGTGTCACAATGGCCTATAGGAATGTTGTCCGATAAGTACGGTAGGAGAAAACTGATTGCATTTTGCGGTTTTTTTAGTGCAGTAGTATCTTTCTTATTTTTAGTTATACCTAGCAAAGATGTAGGCGTATATATCTTTGGTTTCTTGTTTGGAGTGTCTATTTTTCCTATTTATTCACTTTCATTGGCGAGGGCAAATGATGTTTTAGATGAGAATAGTGATATGTTAGAAATAAGCAGAGGTTTACTGTTTACATACGGTCTTGGTTCTTTTAGTGCCCCTTTGTTATTGGGCATAATGCAAGGTGTATATGAAAATATGATTTTTGTAGTTTATGTGTTGTTAGGGAGTTTTTTGGGTTATTTCGCACTTTCGCAAAAAAGAGTAAATGATGATGAAATGAGTTTTTTCGTCAATGTTCCCGGTGCCTCTAGTTCCGTATTAAGTGAACTAGACCCAAGAAGCAATTAGTCTATTCGTTTGTCACCAAAGCAAGGTTATAAAACTCCAAAGCTTGTAAAATATCAAGAATTTTAACTACTCTATCATATGGTACGTCTTTGTCTATTCTAAGAATAGTAGGTTGGGTTTTGTCTTGAATCAGTGCCAGTTCATTTTTCAAAGACTCTACAGTGATTTTTGACCCTCTAAATGCAAGTTCGTTTTTGCTAAGTTCTATAAAAATTTGATTTTGCTCCACTTTTGTGCTGGATTCGGTATTTGTAGGGAGATTTAGCATAAGGGCAAGTTCATCTTTTTTGAATACCGTACTTACTATGAAAAATATCAATAATATAAAAACTACGTCAACAAGAGGCGTAATATCTGGAGTTATAGGTTCTCTTCTTCTCATACTCTTTTTAAAACTTCTTCTTTCAATGCTATTTCTATACTATCAAGGAGTCCTATAAAATAGTTGTATGCAATATAATGTGGAATTGCTACGATAAGACCTGCGACTGTGGTGATAAGAGCTACGGATATACCGCTTGAAAATATTGTAGGGTCTCCAAGTCCTGAAACGCTGATGGCATCAAATGCCGATAAAATACCAAGAACCGTACCCAAAAGACCAAGCAAAGGGGAAATAGTAGCTATTATTTTGATACTGTTTAGTCCAAATTCTAATTTTTGGATTTTTGTACTTATTTTCGACTCAATATTTGGGATATTTGCACTTTGATTTGACATTTTTAGATTATCTATTATCTCCAAAGAAGTTGCCAAGATATTTGATTTTGCGATATATAAAACTATACTTTTCCAAAGTATTACGCTAAATCCTATTATATTTAGAACAAGCAAAAAATATGCTATTGCTCCACCTCTTTCAATATACGCCAATAAATCCATAAATTTTTACCTTTTACCTTTTACTTTTTACCTATTCAAGGGTATAATTATACTATGAACCAAATTAAATTAAACACACCAATCCAAAAATCACATTTTTGTGGTTTTGATTTTCATATCAAAAGGGATGACCTTATCAATGAAGATTTTAGCGGTAATAAGGCGAGGAAATTTTACTATTATTTAGTAAATGATTTTCCAAATGTTAAAAAACTTGTCAGTTACGGTTCAAACCAGTCAAATGCGATGTATTCCATGAGCGTTTTGGCGAAAATGAGGGGTTGGGAGTTTGAGTATTATTGCGACCATATTTCATCATATCTAAAAGAAAATCCAAACGGTAATTATAAAGGGGCGTTAGAAAACGGTGCAAATATAATAGATTTGCAAGGATTGCCAAGACAGTTTTTGGAAACCAAAGATGATATTTTGTATATTCCTGAAGGTGGATATATACAAGAAGCAAATTTTGGTATTAAACTTTTAGCAGATGAAATAACTGAATGGATAAAGCTACAAAACGGTAACAATTTTAAAATATTTTTGCCAAGCGGTACGGGAACGACTGCACTTTTTTTGCAACAATATTTGAATTATCCGGTATATACGTGTGCTTGTGTAGGAGATGAAGATTACCTAAGGAGTGAGTTTTTGGGGTTAGAGAGTGATGAAAAGCTACATCCTAAGATATTAAAAACTACCAAAAAGTATCACTTCGGAAAACTTTATAAAAACTTATATTTACTTTGGCTTGAATTACATAGTAAAACTATGATAGAATATGATGTTCTTTACGACCCGATAGGTATAGAGACGATGATAAACAACCGTGATGTATTTGGCGATTCAAATGTTATCTATATTCACCAAGGCGGACTTAAAGGTAATGTTACTATGTTAGAGAGATATAGACGTAAATATGGACATTAGAAGGGAATTGTGTTGAGAGTTTTATTAATTATTATACTTTTTGTTAGTGTTATATATGCAAACGGAAAACGGTTGACCGTTCAACTTAATTGGAAATATCAATATGAATTTGCAGGTTATATAGCGGCTATAGAAAAAGGTTTTTACAAAGAAGCCGGTATTGATGTTATTTTAAAAGAGTATGATAATAATGTAGATGTTATAGGAGATGTACTTTCCGGAGAGAGTGATTTGGGTATTTACGGTTCAAGTCTTGTTGAAATAGGGTCGAAAAACGATAATTTGATTTTGATTGCAAACTATTTTAAACGTTCTGCTCTTGTGATAGTAGCAAAACAAGATATTTTGACACCGAATGATTTGATAGGCAAAAAGATTATGGCCGGTGGTTTTGAAATGGAAAATTCTTCATTAGCCACATTGTTTAAAAAGTTTGGTATTCATAAAAATGATTTTACGGTAGTTCCTCATACTTTCGGCGTAAATGAATTTATAGACGGAGAAGTCGATGCTATGACTGCATTCGTATCAAATCAGCTATATTTTTTACAACAAAAAAATACAAATTATAATATAATAGATCCTAGTAATTACGGTGTTTTTGGATTTGAACACAACCTATTTTCCAACAAAGATTTTGCACTACATAATCAAGATTTGATTAGAAAATTTGTTGACGCTACTAAGCAAGGTTGGGATTATGCCTTGGAAAATCCACTTGAAATATCGGCTCTTATATATAATAAATACTCAAAAGCTAAGCCTATAGACGCACTTTTATTTGAAGCAAATCAAATCAAAAAACTTATGATGCCTAATGTATATGCAATAGGCTCTATAGATAATTTTTCTTTGGAAAAATATGTTAGTGATTTGAAAAACGAGTCGCTTATCTCCAAAGAATTTAATATTAAAAATATTTTGTTTAACTACATTAATGCCCAAAGTGATATTTTTACTGCTGAACAGTTAGCATATTTGAGTACAAAAAAAGAGATAACAATGTGTGTGGATCCTGATTGGATGCCATACGAAAAAATAGAAAAAGGTCAACATATAGGACTTGCAGCAGATTATTTTGAGATGTTTAAATCAAAGTTAAATATACCTATAAATTTAGTGATTACAAATACTTGGGATGAGTCTTTACAAAAGGCAAAAAATAGAGAGTGTGATATTTTGTCTTTGGCGGTAAATACTCTTCAAAGAAGAGAATATATGAATTTTACGAAGCCGTATATCTCTTATCCTTTGGTGATAGTTACAAAAATGGATAAACTATTTGTGACAGATATAGAAAGTATTATAACAAAAGAAAAAATAGGTGTAGTAAAAGGGTATGCCCCCTATGATATATACTCAAAAAAGTTTCCTGAACATAAACTTGTACAGGTTGCAAACGTAAAAGAAGGATTGGAAAAGGTCAGACGCGGTGAACTTTACGGTTTCATAGATACTTTGCCGACCGTCGGATATGAGATACAGAGGAATTATATAAGTGAACTAAAAATTGCCGGTAAATTTGAAGATATGTGGCAGTTGGGTATCGCCGTAAGAAACGATGATACAATGATGTTGGAAATTTTCAATAGACTTGTTGACTCTATATCTGTTCAGGATGCCAATGAAATTGCCAATAAATGGTTTGCGGTAATTTATGAAGAAAAAATTGATTTTAAGAATTTTTGGGAAATTATAACGGTAGTAGCGTTTATTTTGTTGCTAGTGTTGTATAGACAAATGCAATTAAAACATCATAATAATGAATTAAATAAAAAACAAAAAGAATTAGAATTAGCAAAATTGGAAATAGAAAAGTCTTTTAATACTATCCAAAGGCTTATTGATTCTACCATGGAGGCAATTTTTATTTTTGATAACGGTATTTGTAAGGATGTCAATGTAATTGCCGTAAATATGCTAGGATATGCGTCAAAAGATGAATTAATAGGGAGACAAATGATCGATTTTGTTGCCGATCCTTTCGTGGAAACGGTAAAACAGTATTTTAGGGAATCTGTTGTTACACCTTATGAAATAGATGTGTTAAGAAAAGACGGTACTACATTTCCTGCACTTGTTCAAGGTAGATTTATCGAATTAGGCGGTAAGCAAATAAGAATTTCTACTGCACTTGATTTATCTGAAATAAAACAAAGGGATAAGTTATTATTCCAACAATCAAAAATGGCTGCAATGGGTGAGATGATAGGTAATATTGCCCATCAGTGGAGACAACCGTTAAGTGTTATTAGTACCATAGCTACAGGTTTGAAATTTCAGATTGAGTTTGATAGTTTTGATAAAAAAGAGGCAATGAACGATTTAGACGGGCTTAATAATACTGTGCAATATTTGTCAAAAACTATTGATGATTTTAGAAACTTCTTCAAATCAAACGAATTTAAAACGGAATTTAATGTATCCGAAGCTATACAAAAAGATATTAATTTATTGTCGGCTACATTTAAAAACAATTTTATAAGACTTGGTTTAGACCTTGATAATTCTTTGGAAATTAGCGGATATAGAAGTGAATTGACTCAAGCATTGTTAAATATATTAAACAATGCAAAGGACGCTCTTGTAGAAAACAATGTAAACGAAGATGATAGGGTAGTTTTGATACGTACCTATAAAAAACAAAATGCCGCAGTTATAGAAATAGCAGATAGCGGTGGCGGTGTTAATGAAAAGATAGCAGAAAAAATTTTTGAGCCTTATTTTACTACAAAACATCAAAGTCAAGGTACGGGAATAGGGCTTTATATGACATATGAGATAGTAGTAAAGAATTTCGGCGGTCACATAGGTGTTAAAAATAAAGAGTTTATTTACGAAAATAAACCTTATTTCGGTGCAGTATTTAGAATTTTATTACCGTTATCGGAGAATCAAAATGCTTGAATATGAAATATATGATTTACTAAAATCTTGTCATCTTAATACTCCTAAATATAAGTCATTTGCTATGGATGAAGTGCCTAGTATCGATTTTTATCCGGTAGCTTTAAAACTTTCTTCTTCTAAAGTAGTACACAAAAGTGAATACGGTGCTGTACAAGTTAATATACAAAATAAAGATGATTTATTAAAAAGTATTGAATTAATCAAATCTAATGTCACGAGTAAAGGTGTAAAACTTGATACCGGTGATAAATTTTTGGCTACGGAAATGGTCAAAGGGATAGAGCTTTTTGTAGGTATTATAGATGATGAGGTATTCGGTAAAGTGATACTTTTCGGTCGAGGTGGAGTGATGCTAGAACTTGACCGTGACGTGTGTTATATCAGACTTGAAGCAGATGAAAAAGAGATAATAAACGCTATCAATTTGACAAAAATATCAAAGATTTTTAGAGGTTTTAGGGGGAAAAGGTACGATATAAAAAAAGCGGTTGATTTTATTAAAAGTATCCAAAAGTTTATACAAGAGAATGAAGATATAAAAGAGTGTGATTTCAATCCTGTGATACTCAATGACGAGGGTTTATTTATCGTTGATGCTAGAATAAAAAAAGGTGAGATAAATAAAATAATCATAGAAAATCAAAATCGTAATAGCTTTTTTGTAAATTCTAATGTAGCTATTATTGGAGCTAGTACAAACCCTTCGAAAGTCGGCTTTGCCTTGGCAAAAAATATGGCTGATTTTGCCGGAGAGGTATTTTTGGTAAATAGTAGCGGTGGGAAGTTTGAAGGTCAAAAGCTTTATAAAGATATTGATGAAATAGCTTGTGATATAGATACCGCTTTTATTACTATACCTCAAAAATACGTACTAGAGTCCATAGAAAAATTGATATTAAAGAATATCAAAAACATCATCATTATAAGTGCAGGTTTCAAAGAAGTAGGGGATTTTGAGAGTGAAGATAAAATCTTAAATCTTGCAAAAAAACATAATATAAATATCATTGGACCTAATTGTCTTGGTTATTATGAAGGTAGTAAAAACTTAAACGGGACATTTGCCACAAAAGATGTAAAAAGCGGTTCTTTGGCACTTTTAGCCGGAAGCGGGGCTGTGCTTAGTTCTTTGATGGATAAGGCAAGTTTATGTGATATAGGGTTTAGTCATATCGTATCTTTGGGAAATATGATAGATTTATCATACGGCGAATTGATACAAATGGTTGAAAATAGTGCTGAATGTAGGGCTATTTCACTTTATATAGAGGGTGTTAAAAATCCTATGTTGTTTATTAAAGCTATCAAACAATCATCAAAGCCTATTTATCTATACAAAACAGGTCAAAGTGAAGCCGGCAAAAAGGCAGCATTTTCTCATACCGGTAACTTAGCCGGTAATTATGAGCTTTTTTGCGGTTTGATGAAAAGTTTGGGTGTAAATATGGTTGATAATATAGAGGCACTTATTTATAAACCTTTACGAAAAGCGGATAATATAGCAATCATAACAAATGCCGGAGGGCCTGCTACTATTCTTTCTGATTTGATAGTAAAAAAAGGTAAATCCCTTTATGAACTAACAAGTGAAGATTTACAAGCATTCGATGAGGTACTACCGTTTAACTGGTCAAAAAACAACCCCATAGATATTATCGGTGATGCAACCTCTGCTCGATATGAGAGTGCTTTGAACGTGATGCTACGAAACGATAAGATAGATTTGATATATGTAATACTAACTCCACAGTATATGACAGATATTAAAGAAATTGCGATACTAATTTCAAAATTAAACTCTCCAAAAATAGTTCCCGTATTTTTAGGCGGCGGACTTATACAAGATGCATTAAAAGTTTTTAGGGTAAATAAAACTCTTTACTTTACAAGTTTAGATGAAAGTGTTTGTTTCCTTTAATAATTCCTATGATATAATATTTGTTAATGAAAAAGAACAATATTATACTAATCGGATTTATGGGTGTCGGTAAAGGCACTATAGCTAGAGCTGTTGTTAAAAGTCAAGGTATTTTTGCAGTTGATACTGATGATTTGATAGAATCAATGCAAAATGAAAAAATTAAAAAAATCTTTGAAAAAGAGGGTGAGCCTTATTTTAGGGAACTTGAACAAAGATGTGCAGACTGGATAGAAACAAGCGTGGATAATACTCTTATTTCTACCGGTGGCGGGTTTTTTATGCGTCCAAATATCAAAAGTCTCGGGCATATAGTCTATCTTAAATCCTCTTTTGAAGGTATTTTAAAACGTATCAAAAAAGCACCTAATGCTGCAAGTAAACTCAAAAAAAGACCGCTACTTAAAGATATGAAAAAAGCAAAAGAGCTTTATGACAAAAGAGTACCTCAATATGAAGCAATAGCTGATTTAGTAGTAGATGTTGAGAATAAATCGCTCAAAGAGATAGTTCAGTTTATTAAAGAATCATTACCACAAGTTTTAAAGTAATAGGAAAATTTATGAAAATTATAGATACTAAAAGTCCAAATTTTGCCATGGAGTTTGAGACTATTTTGGCAAGAGCAAAATGTGATATAAAAAATGTCACCGCAATAGTAAGCGGTATAATAGATGAGATAGTTACCGATAAAAACGAGGCTTTATTTAGACATATAGCTAAATTTGACGGTTGGACTCCCGTAAAAAATAGTGATTTGGAAATATCGACTGACGATATGAAAAAAGCTTACGATAATCTTGAAGATAATTTGCGAAAATCATTACATCTTGCATACGATAGAATAGAGGCATTTCACCAAAAACAACTTCCAAAAAGTTGGATAGATTTCGAGCCAAACGGAACTATTCTTGGTCAAAAAGTAACTCCTGTTGATAGTGCAGGGCTTTATATTCCAGGTGGAAAAGCTGCATATCCTAGTAGTTTGCTTATGAATGCAATACCGGCAATAGTAGCAGGGGTAAAAGAGATAGTAGTATGTACACCGACTCCGCACAACGAGCCAAATGAGCTTTTACTTGCGGCTTGTCACCTTTGTAAAGTATCAAAAGTTTTCAAAGTTGGAGGGGCTAGTGCGATAGCTGCTATGGCATACGGTACGCAAAATATCCCTAAAGTTGATGTTATAACTGGGCCCGGTAATATCTTCGTGGCAACTGCGAAAAAACTAGTTTTCGGTGAAGTAAATATAGATATGATAGCAGGACCTAGCGAGATAGGGATACTTGCTGATGCAACAGCAAAACCAAAATATCTAGCTATAGATTTACTTTCTCAAGCAGAACACGATGAAATGGCTAGTTCTATCCTTATTACTACTTGTTCGGAAGTTGCAAATCAAACTTCAATAGAGGTTGATAACTACCTAAAAGTGTTAAGTAGAACAGATATAGCAACAAAATCTATAAATGAAAGAGGTGCTATTATAGTTGCTTCAGATATGGATGAAGCAATAAAACTAATGAACGAAATAGCACCGGAACACTTAGAAGTGATGACCAAAAATCCTTTTGAGTTGTTGCCTTTTATCAAACACGCAGGGGCGATTTTCTTAGGTGAAAATACACCTGAACCTATAGGTGATTATTTAGCAGGTCCAAACCATACGTTACCTACGGGAAGTACGGCAAAATTTTATAGCCCACTTAATGTAGAGCATTTTATGAAAAAAAGCTCAATTATTAGCTTTAGTCACAAAGCTATACAAGAGGTTGGAAACGAGTGTGCGTTACTAGCTCACACTGAAGGGCTTACGGCCCATGAAGAGTCGGTGAGAGTAAGACTGAAGTAAAAAAGGAAACAAAATGAATAAATATGAAGCGTTATTTGAAGATGAAAACGATATTTTCGGTGGAACTCCAAGAAGTAAATTTTGGGATATAGCAAATCAAGCAAATGATGAGCTAGTGCAAGATGCTTTTGATGAAATATTTGCAAAGTTTGCAGCTATGGAAAAAATACTTGCAAACCACTATGATGATGAGACATTGGAAAAAATGATAAAATCACATGTATTAAGCGGAAGTAGTGAGCTAGAAGATCATAAAAAAAGTTTGTATATTGCCTTTACCGGTGATATTGTTTGTAGGTTAGATAGCTAGAAAGTTGCTGAGTGACTGAGGTGCTGAGGTACTAAGATAAAAGTCTTAAAACTCAGTACCTAAGTAGCTTAGTACCTTAGTACCTAAGGAAAAGAATGGAAGATTTATTAAAAGTTAAAGCAAAAATAAAAGAGTTTACGGCTGAGTGCGGTCACAAAAAAAGTTTAGAACTTCTTGAATTGTTACCTACCGGAAAGATGCTTAGAAGTAAACTTATACTTAAAATTGCAGGTGTAAACGAAGAGTCGATACAACTTTGTGCCGTGGTGGAGATGATACATGCTGCTTCACTGCTTCACGATGATGTGATAGATGATGCTATGACACGTAGAGGTAAGCCCTCTATTAATGCAATGTATAACAATAAAACTTCCATAATGTTCGGTGATATTTTGTATTCTATAGCTTTTACGAAACTTACTTTTATGAATCCAAAAATTGCTTACAACATCTCAAATGCCGTTACCCTTCTTAGTATCGGTGAAATGATAGATGTGGATTTGGGTGAGACTTTTAATACCGATTATGATGTGTATCTCGATATGATTTACAAAAAAACAGGCTCACTTATACAGGCAAGTGCCGCAAGTGCTGCAATATTAGCCGGACTAGAGGAGTCTAAATATGCGACCTACGGCAGAAATCTTGGAATTGCTTTTCAAATGGTTGATGATATACTTGATATTACTGCCGATGAAGCAACACTCGGTAAACCTGCAATGGCTGATTTTAAAGAGGGTAAGGTAACAATACCTTATTTGAAACTGTACGAAGAGCTAGATAATAGCGGTAAAGAGAGACTAAAATCCCTTTATAAAAAAGATTTAAACGAAGAAGAAATAGCTTGGCTTAAAAATAGTTTTGCGACTACAAAAGCACTTAAATCTTCTATTGAACTTACTCAAAAACTAGGTTTTGAAGCGATAGAAGCAATAAAAGATGAGAGTAATCCGGCTTTGATTGATATTATGCAACAAATGTGTGACAGGAAATTTTAATGCACTATCTAATAGTAAGTTTTACACACAAAAATACGGAAATTGCCCTTAGAGAAAAACTAGCTTTTAATAGTGATTTGGAAAAAGAGAGCTTTTTGAAAAAAGTAGTTGATTGTATGTATATCAACGAAGCCGTAGTGTTGTCAACCTGTAATAGGGTGGAGGTGATAGCTTCCGTTAAAGATACGTTAAAAGCACGTGCGACTATTTTGGATGCATTTTGTAAAAAAAGTACTTTTTATTGTGATGAATTGGCTAAAGTAGCGGACATTTACGAAGATGAAAATGCAATTTTTCACCTTTTTAGCGTTGCTTCTTCTATAGATAGCCTTGTAGTGGGGGAGACCCAAATAGTAGGACAACTAAAAGATGCCTACAAATTTGCACTTGATAAGGGGTATTGTTCAACTAAGCTTTCACGTGCTATTAACTACTCTTTTAAGTGTGCCGGAGCGGTGCGAAACGAAACTACACTTGGAAGCGGAAGCGTATCCGTAGCATCTACGGCAGTAGCTAAGGCAAAGCAGATTTTTCAAAATCTAAACGGTATAAAAGCGGTAGTTGTAGGTGCCGGAGAGATGAGTGAACTTTGTGCAAGGCATCTTTTGAAAAACAATTTCGGCGTTATACTCGTAAGTCGTGACGTAAAAAAAGCAAATATTTTGGCTGAAACTATAGGTGGAAATATCGAAGTAAGAGCTTATAGCGATTTAACGGCAACTCTTAATTCCGTACCGCTTTTATTTACTGCTACGTCTGCTCCTTATCCAATCATAAAACAAGAGATGATTGAGTATTGCGAGTTTGAAAGATTTTGGTTTGATATAGCTATACCTAGAGATATTGAAGAGTTTGAGTTTGACGGTGTAAAAGTATATAGCGTAGATGACCTAAAAGAGATAGTAGATGAAAATATGGCAGAACGTGCCAGAAAAGCAAAACAAGCCTATAAAATAGTCAAGAATATGACATCAAGCTATTTTAAGTGGCTAAATACTTTGGGTGTTGAGCCTTTGATAAAAGCTATGTATGAAAAAGGTGATTTGATAATATCCAAAAAAGTTGATGAAGCTATCAAAAAAGGTTTTATAGATAAAGAGCAAAAAGATAATATCCATAAGCTTTGTCATAGTATTATTTCAAATTATCTTTTTGATGCAAGTAAAGAGCTTAGAAATATATCTTCAGAACAAAACGGAGATATGATTTTTGAAACAATCCAAAGATTGTTTGATTTAAAGCTTAGTAATAAAGATGAAGATACTAATTATAAATGTATGAAAAGTGACTGAGTGACTGAGTGACTGAGTGACTAAGAGAATTTTCTTGCTTAGTTTCTCAGTTTCTTAGTTTCTGGGTTTCTTTAAAAAAAGGAATGATTTAATGAAATTTAGCAGAATGTTTATACCTACCACAAAAGAGACTCCAAAAGATGCTTCTTTACCTAGTCATCAGTATTTAGTACGTGGTGGATTCGTAAATCAAGTGGGGGCCGGAATATACAATTTTATGCCGCTTGGTAAAATAGTATTGGAAAAGATAAGAAATCTTGTAAAAAGCGAACTTGACCATGCAGGGTGTAATGAAGTTCAACTGGGCTTTGTAACTCCGATAGAGCTATGGGAACAAAGCGGACGTGCTTCAAAAATGGGCTTGGAAATGCTTAGAATCAAAGATAGAAAAGGCGGTAATTTCGTACTAAGCCCTACAAATGAAGAGGCGATGGTAGAACTTGTAAAAAATAGAGTTACAAGCTACAAAGATTTACCTTTGAATTTGTATCAAATCAATACAAAGTTTAGGGATGAGGGCAGACCTAGATTTGGACTTTTGAGGGGTAGAGAGTTTTTGATGAAAGACGGCTACTCTTTCCATGAGAGTGAAGAAGATATGATAAGAGAATTTCATCTTATGGAAGAAACATACAAAAAAATCTTTACAAGACTTGGACTTGATTTCAGAGTAGTTGAAGCAGATAGCGGTGCAATAGGCGGAAGCGGAAGTAAAGAGTTTCACGTATTGGCAAATAGCGGTGAAGATACCCTTGTAGTATGCAAAAACTGTGATTATGCTGCAAATATAGAAGCAGCAAAGAGAAAGCCAAAAGAGATAAAAGGTAAAAGGGAAAAGGTAAAAGAGAAAGTTTTAACTCCAAATGTGACATCTATAGAAGATGTATCTAAGTTTTTGGATGTTGAGCCTAGCCAGACTATCAAAGCTGTTATCAAAAAAGCTATTTATGAAGATACGCAAAAAGTGGCGGTGTTTTTCGTAAGAGGCGATGATGAACTAGAAGAGACAAAAGCATCAAATTCAGTGGATGCACTCGAACTTATAGATGCTAGTGAAGAGGATATTAAAAACGCAGGGCTTGTAGCAGGGTATGTAGGTCTGTTTGATTTGCCAAAAGATGTGGTTTGCGTCATAGATAATGAATTAAAAGATGAAGATAACCTTATTTGCGGTGCAAATGAGGAAAACTACCATTTAACTGGAATTAGTTTAAAAGATTTGGTTGATGGTAAATATGATGATTTGGTAGTTGTTCAAGAGGGAGATAAATGTGTATGTTGCGGTGGTGAGCTAACCCATACAAAAGGGATAGAAGTAGGGCATATTTTCCAATTAGGCACTAAATATTCTGCTAGTATGAATGCAAATTTCTTAGATAGAAACGGCAAAGCAAGACCTTTTATAATGGGAACTTACGGTATAGGTGTAAGCAGACTTATATCTGCCGTTATTGAACAACATCACGATGATAAAGGGATGATTTGGACGAAAGAAACTGCACCTTTTACGGTAGATATTATCGTAAGTAATGCTAAAAACGAAGATGAGATGAGTTTTGCAAATCATTTATATGACGCGTTGCATAAATTCAAAATCGAGACTATTTTAGATGATAGAATAGATGCAAGATACGGTTTTAAAATGGGTGATTTTGAACTTATAGGTTTCCCTTACGGTGTGATAGTAGGTAAGAAATTGGCCGATGGAATAGTAGAGATAGTAGATAGAAAAACATTACAAAAAATCGAAGTACAAAAACATGAAGTAGTTAGTAAACTTATGGAGCTTATAGGGTAATGTTTTTAATATATTTTTTAATTTATCTTTTTTTAGAGGTTATGATAACCACTTCTATTGCAGGTAGTATAGGAGGGTTGTGGACTTTTTTTGAGATTATAGGCAGTGCAGTCCTTGGGGTAATGATATTTAAAAACTTCAATATCTCTATTGCGGAAAATTTACAAAAGGTTTCACGTGGTCAAATGGGGCAAGATGAGTTTATGAAGCTCAATATTGCTTCGCTTCTAGGTGCTATTTTACTTATAATTCCAGGTTTTTTTACGGATATTATAGGTTTGCTTTTACAGTTAAATTTTGTAGCTAAAGCTGTTTTTAGCAAATTTATAGTAAAAGGTAATTCAAGCTTTTATTCACAAACACAAACAAAAAAAGGAGAAGACAATGTCATCGACGTTGAAATTATTGAGCATCACGACTCTATTAGCAAGTAGTATGTTTGCAAATGCAAACGTGGATAAGATAGTTACCGATTTTCAAACAAAAAGAATCAAAGCAAATCCGCAAGTAAAACTTGACAATTTGTCTATATTTGTAAAAAAAGAGTTAACTAACGGTTGGTACGGGTATGTTTTCAATATAAAAGCAAACGTAAACGGTCAGGATATAGAGGCAAAAGACGTAATATTCAGTGACGGTAAAATGATAACTCCTGAATTGCTTGATATAAATAACGGAAGAAGCTTTAAAGATGCACTGACTCCTAATATTACAAGTGAATATTACAACGACAAGCACTTGATTTCAGGTAATAAAAATGCGAAAAACAAGGTTGTTATATTTAGTGACCCGCTTTGTGCATTTTGTATAGATTATATCCCGGAAGTTTTGAAAAAAGCGGAAAAAAACAAAGATATAGCGGTATATTACTACCATTTTCCGCTTCTTAGAATTCACCCTGCAGCAGACGTGGTGACTCGTGCGATGATTGTTGCAAAAAACAAAGGTGTAAAAGATGTAGAGAAAAAGATTTATGAAGCAAATCTATTAAATGAGATTTCTACAAAAGAATCTGATGAAAACGTAATATTAAAAGCCGTAAATAAGGTGCTTAAAACATCTATAACCTTAGCCGATATAGAAGATAAAAAAGTTCTTGCGGAGGCTGATAAAGATATATCAATGTCTGAAAATATGATGGTTCAAGGTACACCTACACTTTATGTAAACGGTCAAATGGATAGAACAAGACAACTTTTTGAAGGGTTATAATGGATAAATTGGTAATAACGACAAGGGCTAGTGCATTGGCACTTTGGCAGGCATATTTTGTAAGAGATGAGATTAAAAAACACTATCCCTCTATGCAAATAGAGCTTCTTGAAATAACAAGTAAAGGGGATAAAATACTTGATAGACCTTTGGCTTTGATAGGCGGTAAGGGGCATTTTACAAAAGAGCTTGAAGATGAGATGCTAAGCGGTAACGCTCACTTAGCGGTACACAGCCTAAAAGACGTTCCCTCTTTTATACCTGAAGGGTTGGAGCTTGTCGCTATTACAAAAAGAGCCGATCAAAGCGATATATTTTTGTCACACCAATACAAATCCCTTGATGAACTTCCAAGCGGTGCTGTAGTAGGTACTACGAGTCTAAGAAGAAGAATGCAACTTTTATCTACAAGACCTGATTTGAAAGTGAAAGATTTAAGAGGAAACGTCAATACAAGACTTAGAAAACTAAGCGAAGGTGAATATGACGCTATTATTTTGGCATATATCGGACTTGCTAGACTTGATTTGATAAAAGATGTACCGTATTCTCAAAAACTCCCGCTTGATATGATGATACCGCCTATGGGACAAGCAAGTCTTGGTATAGAGATAGTATCAAACAATCCAAAACTTAGAGAAATAGCAAGTGTTTTAAATGATGAAGATAGTTTTTTGTGTGCTAAATTGGAAAGAGATTTCGTATCCGTGATAGGTGCAGGGTGTTCTGCTCCTGTAGCGGTCAATGCAACCATAGACGGTGATACCGTTAATATTATAAGTATGATAGGTTTTAGCGACGGTACGAATATCCTAAAACACTCCGTAAGTAGTACAAGAAAAGAGTGTAACGGTTTGGGTACGCAACTTGCAAACGAGATGATACAAATGGGTGCTTTGGAGCTTTTACAAAAGGCTGAGAGTATATCTTTTAAAGATACTAGACCAGATAGGATGTAGTAGTGATGAAAAAATTTGTTTTATCTTTGGTGTTATTTGTAGGGATAACGAACCTTTTTGCAAATAACGATACTATGCTTGATGAGTTTGAAACGGAATTTGAAAACTCTTACGTGGAAGTTTATGACCCATTTAGCGGATACAATAAAGCGATGACATCGTTTAATGATTCATTTTATAGAAATGTTGCATTTCCCGTAGCAAGAGGTTATAAAAACATAGTTCCAAAACCTGCAAGAACGGGTATTTCAAATTTCTTCGATAACCTTTTTTATCCTATAAGATTGGTAAATAACGTGTTGCAGTTTAAATTCAAAAACTCTTTAGATGAAACAAATAGATTTTTGTTAAATTCTACTTTCGGTATTTTGGGATTTATAGATGTTGCAAAGGACAAATTTAATATAGAGCCTACAAATGAAGATTTGGGTCAGACTCTTGGGTATTGGGGAGTAGGTAGCGGTCCACATATAGTTTTACCTATACTAGGTTCTTCAAATCTAAGGGATATGGTAGGACTTGTGGGTGATTCTTATGCAAATCCTATCGCTTCAAATAGTTATGAAGAGATTAGAATAACAGATGATGCTCTGGAGTCGGTGGGGCTGAAATTATTTCAAACTACCAATGACTTATCACACAATCCCGACATTTACGATATTGCCACAAAAGATAGTATAAATTTATATATTTTGCTAAGAGATTCTTACGAACAACGAAGAAATAAACTTATAAAGGAATAATTTGATGAGAGTAGTTTTTGCCCTATTTTTAATGTTTGGCTTTTTATTTGCTTTACCTGAAAATAAGATAGAGAGTGATATGAAGGTTAGACTAAATAATGTTGAGGCAGTCTTAAAAGATAAAGCTTTGACAAAAGAAGACAAAAGAAAAAAACTTTTTAATATGCTTGATGATATTTTTGATTTTGAGATTATGGCTAAGATTTCATTGGGAAGACCTTATAATACCCTTTCAAAAGCACAGCAAGAAGAGTTTGTAAAAAACTTTGTGGTGAAACTAAAAAACTCTTACCTTGACAAAATAGATTTATACAACGGTCAAAAACTTCAAGTGGATAGTTTAACAAAAGTAAAAGACGATAGAATAAATCTAAACACTCAAATCAACGGTCAAAACGAAAAATACGATATTGTCTATAAATTTTATCCGAAAGAAAAAGAGTGGCTTATATATGATATAGATATTATAGGGGTTAGTATAGTTCAAACCTATAGAAAACAATTCGGTGAATTTTTGGCTACAAAAAGCGTAAATGAACTACTGGAAAGTCTAAAATAAACCCATGAAAAACTTCTATAAATATACCGTTTTTAAATTTCCCGTTTTAACGATAATTTTATCGGCTATATTTATAGTTTTTATATCTTCTTACTCTTCAAAGCTTGAAATAGATGCCTCTTCACAAACTTTACTTCTAGAAAATGACGATGATTTGAATTATTTTAGAGAAGTTAGTAAAAAGTTTGGAACAAGCGACATCATAATGATGACTTTCAAGCCAAACTATGATTTACTAGATGATAGAAGCTTACAAAAAATAGATGAGATTACAAAAGATATAGAAAAACTTCCTTTAGTAAAAAACGTAACAAACATCTTAAACGTACCTCTTTTTGAGAGTCCCGTAATGGAACTTGCCGATTTGGTAAATGATGTACGTACCCTTAAAACTCCGGATATTGACAAAAATCTTGTAAGAGAAGAGTTTAAAAATAGCCCTATTTATAAAGGTGCATTGGTAAGTAAAGATTTAACCACTACCGCACTTATAATAAATCTTAAAAAAGACGAAAAATATCTTGAAATATTAAATAGCAGAAATGAGCTTCTTTTTAAAGAAAATCGTACAAAAGAAGAAGATATACAATTAGCTCAAATAGAAAAAGAGTTTAAGGCATATAGGGATGAAGTCAGGGAAAAAGAGGCAAAAAATATTCAAGATTTGAGAGATATAATAACTAAATACGAAAATGAAGCTACGATTTTTATAGGCGGTGCTAGTATGATTGCTAGTGACGTTATAGGATTTATAAAAAACGATTTGGCGGTTTACGGTATAGGTTTGGTTCTTATTTTTATCGTAGTTTTATGGATTATTTTTAGAGAAGTTAGATGGATATTAGTGACTCTGGGTATGTGTTTGATAGCGGTAGTCGTAAGTACCGGATTGCTTGGTTATTTTGGCTGGGAAGTTACGGTATTATCTTCAAACTTTATAGCACTGCAGTTGATACTCACTATTTCTATAGTTTTGCATTTGGTTGTACGATATAGGGAACTAGTATTAAAATATCCTCTTGCTAGTCAATATAAGCTTTTGATGAACACTATTTTGTCGAAACTCAACCCCTCTTTGTTTGCCGTTTTGACTACAATGGTCGGTTTTGCCTCTTTGGTATTGTCCAATATCAAGCCCGTAATAGATTTGGGATGGATGATAAGTAGTTCTATTTTGGTCTCGTTGGTATTGTCTTTTATACTATTTCCTGCAGTTATGTTGCTACTAGGCAAATCAAAACCTAATACCACCTTTGAAGACCATTTTACGCTCACAAAGTATTGTGCTTCAGTAGTTATTAAATATCCTAAATATATTTATGCTACCGTGGTGTTCACTGTCATTGTATCTTTCATAGGTATAGCGAAAGTTGACGTAGAAAATAGCTTTATCAACTATTTCAAAAAATCTACCGATATTTATCAAGGTATGGAGGTAATAGATAGGGATTTGGGTGGGACTACTCCCCTTGATGTTATCGTAAAATTCAAAGATTTACCCAAAGTTCAAGAAACCGTGAAAGTAGAAGATGAATTTAGTGAATTTGAAGATGAATTTGCAAATAGCGGTGATGAGGAGCAGTATTGGTTTACCCCTGCAAAAATGGAACTTTTGATGAAAGTTCACAATTACCTCGAGGGTATTTCACACATAGGTAACGTCCAGTCATTTGCTACGATGCTAAAAGTTGGTCGTACATTGAATAACGGAAATGACTTAGACAGCCTAAAACTAGCTCTTATTTATACAAAATTACCTTCACAATACAGAGATGTTATAGTAACTCCTTATATCAATATAGAAGCAAATGAGGTAAGATTTTTTACTCGTGTTATCGATTCTGACGATACTCTCAAAAGGGACAAACTTATTAAACAAATTTATGCAGATTTGGGACAAATCATACCTCAAGAAACAGCAGAATTTAGGGTCTCTAATCTAATGGTTTTATACAATAATATGCTTCAATCTTTGTTTGATTCGCAGATTAAAACTATAGGTTTTGTAATAGGTGTTATATTTGTTATGTTTATTTTCTTATTTAGAAATTTTACGGTGGCATTTATAGCAATTTTTGTAAATGTGGTACCTATAGGTATTGTTTTTGCCATAATGGGAATTTTTAATATCCCTCTTGATATTATGACTATTACAATAGCTGCAATTTCTATAGGTATCGGTGTGGATGATACGATACATTATATCCACAGATTTAAAGAAGAGCTAAAAGTAGATCATGATTATACTCAAGCTATGATACGTTCCCATAGAAGTATAGGGTTTGCTATGTATTATACTACGGTTGTAGTAATAGCAGGTTTTTCTATTTTGGTGTTGTCAAATCTAGTGCCTACTATTTATTTTGGATTATTGACGGTTCTTGTAATGGCAACTATGCTAACATCGGCGCTTATTTTGCTCCCAAGAATGTTGATAGCGTTAAACCCCTACGGACAAAAATACACACACTAAAATAAATTTTGCAAAATAGATAATTTTTTATATTTTTCTAAGTTATTTTATATTAATGTATCGTTATGAATATATTAATTAAACTTAGAACTTTTTTAGACTCTATTTCAAAGGGTTTGGGTTATGTGAGTGCTTTTTTGGTTGTAGCACTTGCTTTGTTGATACTGTTTAACGTAGTATCGAGGTATGCTTTTAGCTCATCTGCTATTTATATGCAAGAGTTGGAATGGCATCTTTTTTCTATTATTTTTATGCTTGGGCTTGGTTATACACTGTATCACGATGCACACGTGAGGGTTGATATTTTTTATGAGAAGTTTAGCCCTTTTATTCAAGCTATTATAAATATTGTAGGTGTTTTGGTCTTTTTGATACCTATGAGCTTAGTTATCATATACACTTCAATAGAACCTGTAATCTATGCTTACGATATAAACGAAGGTAGCCCGGATCCCGGTGGATTGCCGTATAGATTTATTATCAAATCCCTTATTCCGATAGCATTTTGTTTTTTGATACTATCATCCGTTAGTTTTATTATCAAAAATATAGAAGTTATTGCACTTAACAAAAAACAAAAACACAAAAAAGAGGATATGCTATGATAGGAATTGCACTATTTATCGTAGCTATGCTACTACTCTTTTTTGGATTTCCCGTTGCTTTTACCTTTGGTGGAGTTGCACTGATATTTGGGCTTTTTATAGATGGGTTAGATATGTTTTCTATGATGAGCTTTCGAATTACTTCTATTATGACAAATACTACTTTAATAGCTATTCCGATGTTTATTTTTATGGGGATAGTTTTAGAAAAAGCAGGACTTGCCAATAAACTGCTCGTATCTATGGGGTCGCTTTTTGGAAGGCTGAGGGGTGGACTTGCATTATCTACTATTTTAGTAGGCATGCTTCTTGCCGCAACTACCGGAGTAGTAGGGGCTAGTGTGGTAGCTATGGGTATTATATCTTTGCCGGTTATGCTCAAATACAATTACGACAAAGCATTTGCTTGCGGTGTGGTATGTACTAGCGGTACTTTGGGGCAGATTATCCCACCTTCTATTATACTTATTATTTTGGGTGATGTTATGCAAGTCCCTGTCGGTGATCTTTTTAAAGCTGCAATAGTACCCGGGGTGATGCTTGTGTTAGCATACTTAGCTTATATAGTCGTCTTTGCAATGATAAAAGGGGACAAAGCACCTAGTATAGGCGACAAACCTACGAAAGCACAAGTAATTGAGGCTTTAAAAGCGGTAGTACCGCCTATGGCACTTATTTTATTTGTTTTAGGTTCAATCTTTGCAGGTATTGCAACACCTACGGAGTCTTCTTCTATAGGTGCCGTTGGGGCTGTCTTACTTGCTTTAATGTACAAAAAATTGACGCTAGATATTATCAAAGGGGCGGCTTTGCAAACCGTCAAAATAACCTCTATGGTATTTGCTATTCTTGTAGGTGCGACTGCTTTTAGTATGGTATTTACATACACAGGCGGAGATATGATAGTAGAAGAATTTATGACTGCTCTTCCTGCAGGAGAATACGGGTTTTTGATAGCTAGTATGCTGATTGTTTTTTTGCTTGGATTTTTCTTGGATTTCGTGGAGATTTGTTTTATCGTAGTTCCTATTTTGGGTGCTATTGCTTTAAATCTAGGGGTTGACCCGGTTTGGTTTGCTATACTTATAGCGGTCAATCTTCAAACATCGTTTCTTACACCTCCTTTTGGGTTTAGCTTGTTTTATCTAAAAGGTGTCGTACCTGAAGGTGTAAGAACTATTGATATTTACAAAGGGGTAATCCCTTTTATAGTGATACAACTTTTGATTTTGGGGATTGTTTTGGCGTTTCCTAATATTTTGATTTAGTTTTTTAAAGGAGTCATAAAATGCAAAGAAGAGATTTTATAAAAAAAGGTGCATTAGTTGCAGGGGCAGGTGCCATAGGTTTTCCAAATATCGTAACGGCTGCCGATAAGGCGAAATATAACTGGAAAATAGCCCTTACATGGCCGCAAAATATGCCGATATTTGTAGATAGTGCAAATAATTTTGCAAAAAACGTAGAGACTATGAGCGGTGGAGCTATAACGGTAAGAGTTGATGCTGCTGAAAAGCACAAATCACCGTTAAACGTATTTGATTTGGTGCGTGGCGGTCAATATGAGATGGCTCATACGGCAAGTTATTATTGGAAAGGCAAAGAGCCTTCTACGGTGTTTTTTACCTCTGTTCCTTTCGGTATGACGGCTCAAGAGCAAAACGGATGGTTTTATTTCGGTGGCGGAATGCAACTTATGGATGAGGTTTATTCTAAGCATGGGCTTTATTCTTTTAACGGTGGAAATACTACAAACCAAATGGGTGGGTGGTTTAAAAAAGAGATAAAAAGCGTAAATGACCTAAAAGGTTTAAAAATGAGAATACCAGGGTTTGCAGGTGAAGTTCTTGCACGAGTGGGGGCAAGTCCGGTTAATATAGCTCCGGGTGAGCTTTATACCGCACTAGAACGTGGAACTATAGATGCCCTAGAGTGGGTTGGACCTGCACTTGATATAAAAATGGGCTTCCAAAAAATAGCACCTTATTATTACACCGGATGGCATGAACCGGCTAGTGAAATGCAGTTTTTGGTAAATAGAAAAAAATTCGATTCTCTACCGAAAGAGCTTCAAGAGATAATGAAATCAGCGATGCTTAGCTCGTCGTTTATGATGCTTTCTCAATCACAACATGAAAATGCTTTGATGTGGGATAGTATGAAAAAAGAGTACCCGAATATCCAAATCAAAACATTCCCAAAAGAGGTAATAACAGCACTCAAAAAAGCAACTACGGAAGCTTATGAAGAAGAGAGCAAAAAAGATGCGATGTTCAAAAAAGTATATGAGAGTCAAAAGGCATATATGTCAAAAACAAGAGAGTGGACGAAAATATCAGATTTGGCTTATTTGAATAGTTTGAATTAGTGAATCGTTAGTTGTAAGTCGTAAGCAGTCACGACTTACGGCTTATGCATATTTAAGTAAGTTATAATTAAAAAAATATTACAATACTCTATTACAAAAATTCTACAAAACTACTACATCTACAAAAAGGTAAATTTATAAATGCAAGATTCTACTGTCACAGAACAAAACATAGATAGCGAAGCGGTTGAGAAAAAGCCAAAAGCCAATCATAAAGACCATAAAGAAGCTAAAAACAAATCAAGAACACACGTTCCTGTCGAGGGTTTCACCATAGAGATGCTAAGAACTCTACCACTTGAAGAGCTTTTAAAAATAGCAGATGATTTGGAGATAGAAAATCCTGGTGAGCTTAAACGTCAAGATTTGATGTTTTCAATACTAAAATCTCAAATAGACCAAGGTGGATATATCCTTTTTACGGGTATTTTAGAGATAAAAGAGGGTGGATTTGGTTTTTTAAGAGCATTGGACGGAAACTTTAGCGACTCTTCAAGCGATTCTTATGTTAGTTCTACGCAGATAAGAAGATTTGCCCTAAGAACAGGTGATATAGTAACGGGACAAGTGCGTCCACCAAACAAAGAACAAGAAAAATACCACGCACTTTTAAAAGTAGAAGCGATAAACTATCTACCGGTAAACGAGTCTAAGCATAGACCACTTTTTGACAACCTTACACCTCTTTATTCTACAAAAAAATTCAAATTCGAGTACCAATCTACGAGACTTACAGGACGTGCTTTGGATATATTTACCCCTATGGGTAAAGGTCAAAGGGGACTTATCGTAGCACCACCAAGAAGCGGTAAAACAGAGCTTTTAAAAGAACTAGCTCACGGTATTACGGCAAATCATCCTGAAGTTGTTTTGATGGTTTTACTAATAGACGAAAGACCTGAAGAGGTAACGGATATGCAAAGGTCGGTAAAAGGTGAAGTTTATAGTTCTACTTTTGACCTTCCTGCTCAAAACCACGTAAGAGTGGCGGAGCTTGTGATAGAAAAAGCAAAAAGAATGGTAGAAATGGGTAAAGATGTAGTAATATTACTCGACTCTATCACAAGACTTGCACGTGCATATAATACTGTAACACCGAGTAGCGGAAAGGTACTAAGCGGTGGGGTTGATGCAAATGCTTTACACAAACCGAAAAGATTTTTCGGAGCTGCTAGAAATATAGAAGAGGGCGGAAGTCTTACTATCATATCGACTGCACTTGTGGATACGGGAAGTAGAATGGATGAGGTAATCTTTGAGGAGTTCAAAGGTACGGGTAACTCTGAAGTTGTTCTTAGTAGAAATGCTGCCGATAGAAGAGTATATCCTGCTCTTGATATTATCAAATCTGGAACAAGAAAAGAAGAGTTACTTATCAAGCCTGAGCAGTTACAAAAAACTTGGATTTTACGTAATGCAATCGCTACTATGGATGAGGTTGAAGCACTTAAATTCTTGTATTCAAAACTACAAAAAACTGCAAATAACGATGAGTTCTTTGCATCTATGAACGAGTAAGGCAAGAATTTGAAAGTAGGTGTTTTTGATAGCGGGGTTGGCGGTCTTACCGTCGTGAAATCACTTTTGGAACAAAAACTTTTTAAAGAGATTATATATTTCGGGGATACTGCACGTGTACCGTACGGTGTAAAAGATAAAAACACCATTATTAGATATGCCGTAGAAGCTTTGGAGTTTTTTAAAAACTTTGATATAGATATATTGGTAATCGCTTGTAATACGGTCAGTGCTTATGCGTTGGAGAGACTTGTGCAAGAGGCTGATATTCCTGTAGTGGGTGTTATCAATCCCGGTGCAATAGCACTACAAAATGCCTTTGAAGATAGAGATACCAATATCCTAGTAATAGGGACAAAAGCTACGGTAAAATCAGGCAATTACGAAACTTTGCTAAAACAAGAGGGGTATAAAAATATCACTTCTATACCTACTGGGCTTTTTGTACCTATCGTAGAAGAGGGGATTTTTGAGGGTGAAGTGTTGGATGCAACTATGAGATATTATTTCAAAGACGTAAAAAATATAGATGCCGTTATTTTAGGGTGTACCCATTTTCCGTTGATAGAGAAAAAAATAAGCGGGTATTTCGGCGGAGCTAAATGTATCCATAGCGGAGATGCAATAGTAGAATATCTACAAAAGAATTATAACTGTGATAAAAACTTTGAGCGTACGAGTGTACAGTTTTTTGCTTCGGATAATCCTGACGGTCTTAAAAACGTAGCTCGTGAGTGGTTGGGGGATTTATTACATGAATAGTAGTGATAGAGTTTTAGCTCTCAAATATCGTCCTAGAAGATTTGAAGACCTAGTGGGTCAATCAAGCGTATCTCAAACGTTATCACTTGCCCTTGATATGAAAAGATTGCCCCATGCTTATCTTTTTAGCGGACTAAGGGGAAGCGGTAAGACGAGTACGGCTAGGATTATGGCTAAATCACTCCTTTGTGAACACGGTCCTACCTCAAAACCTTGTGAAGTATGCCCAAACTGCGTTAGTTCAAATAGCGGACGACATCTTGATGTCATAGAGATGGATGCAGCAAGTAACAGGGGTATAGAAGATATTAAAGAGCTTATAGAACACACCAAATATCAGCCGAGTTCTGCTAGATACAAAGTGTTTATCATAGATGAAGTTCATATGCTAACAACTCAGGCCTTTAATGCGTTGCTAAAAACCCTTGAAGAACCTCCTGCATTTGTGAAATTTATCCTTGCTACAACAGACCCTTTGAAACTACCTGCCACTATATTAAGCAGGACGCAACATTTTAGATTTAAAGCAATAGCATTAAAGGATATTATACATCATATCGAGCATATTTTAAATATCGAACATATTACATACGAGCCAAAAGCGATAGAACTGATAGCTAGAAGCGGTCACGGCTCATTGCGTGATACTTTGACTTTGCTTGACCAAGCTATTATTTACTCAAAAGGGCATATTACGGCTAGTTGTGTGACAGATATGTTAGGACTTATCGACCCTAGTTTGATGGAGAGAGTCTTTGAGATGATTTTGAAAAAGCAAGATACCCTAGATATAGTATCTGTGTTGCAAGATTATGAGACCGATTTGATTATCGATGAGATGGGAATATACCTAAAACAACAACTTCTTAGTAAAAATATGTTGTTCAATAGTCTCATAATAGATAGATTTTTGAGAATATTGGGTGATAGTAAACATCTATTAAATCTAAATAGTGACGGTGAGTTTGTACTTATTTTGATGGTATCAAAAATGGTAGAAGCAGTCAAATTAAAAACAATAGATACACTTATAAAAGAGATAGAAAAACGAAATTGTGAGATACTTGAAGCTCCTCAAAACGTAGTGGTGCAAAGAGTTGAACAACCTCAACCTAAAGTTGTAGAACAAGTTGCTATAACAACTCCAAAAGAAGTTTACGAGGAAGAAGAGATAGTTGCTGTAAATGAGTCTGAAATAGGGGTAGAAGTTGCCGTAAACACTCAATTAGAAGATAATATAGCTGATGTAGTAGTTCAACAACCGCAATCGCAAGAAGATATAAACCTAAAACACTATCAAAATGTTATTAAGACGTTGTTTGAGAGAAGTTATGACCTTGGGCATTGTTTTGAACAGAACTTTTTGTTTAAAGGATTTGAAAATCAACCTAGAACATTGCATATAATAAGTATTGCCGAAGGTGATTGCAAACAACTTTTATGGAAAAATTTTGCCTATATTAGAACCGTAATAGAAGATTTTTACGGTGTAGGTACGTTGATAGAATTCCACAAACAAAATCCCGAGGATGTAAAAAAAAAACTCTTAGATGATGAAGATAGCGTTAAAGAAGAGCTAAAAGAAGAGAATTATAACACGGATGAAGTCTCTTCTATGATTGAAGAGGAGGCTTTTGGTTCCGGGTGTGTAGCAGATATAGCAACACCGCAAGAGCCTAAAATGGCTTCAAAAGAGATGCAGTTAAATGAGCTGTTGAACTCTGCATTCGTAAATAAAGCAAAAGAACTTTTTGACCCGAAAAGAATAGTGGTTAGAAGTAGAATCTAATAATGGAAAAATTGAATTTAGTCATATCAGGCGGTGGGGCTAGGGCTATTTATGTTCTTGGTGTAGTTCAAAGACTTATTGAACAAAATATAGAGATCGAGAAGATTAGCTGTGTAAGCGGTGGTAGTATCGTAGGGGCAATGTTAGCTCAAAATCAAACTCCCCTTGAAGTTTTGGAAAATCTCAAAGGGATAAACTACAAAAAAGAGGTGAAATTATCTTTGTCTAAGGGGATATTTTCACTTGAACGATTTAAACCTATTTTGGATGAATTGCTAGGGTACAAAAAAATAGAAGAATCGGCTAAACCCCTTTTGATATGGGCACTGAACCTTGAAAACGGTCAAAGTGATTATTTCAAAAGCGGATATATAAGTGACGCTATTTTGGCATCTTGTTCGTTGTATCCTATTTTTAGACCGTATATGATTGACGGTCGATATTATATTGACGGCGGTTTTGTAAATAATCTTCCGGCTGAGCCTTTTATAGGTGGAGATAATAAAATCTTAGGCATCAATCTAAACCCGAAACTAGATATTAGTATAGAAAAACTAAATATTAAACGGCTACTTTATAGGATGTTTTATGCAAATATGGATTGTAGAAAACATCTTTGTGATATCTATTTAGAGCCTTATGAACTCGCTTCTTACGGGATTTTTGCAACGGATAGGTTTGATGAACTTTTTGAATTGGGGTATGAATCAGGTGGCAGTTAGTAGGTGGTAGCGAAAGAATATTATTCTTGTCCTATGCCACCTACCGTCTAAAATCTAAAACGACTCCCACTCGTCATTTGATGATTGAGAAGGTGTGATTTTTTGTAAAGTCGGCTTTGCTGAAGGTGAATGTTTTTCAGAAGTACTAGGTTTGCTCGAAACTGTATTTTTTGCAGAAACTCCTGATTTTGCAATTGGATTTTTCATCACATCATTTTTTCCAATAAACTCTTTTTTCATCACATCATTTACTATTTCTTTTGCTATTACATCAGTTTCTAGTGCTATGTCTCTAGTTTGTGATGCTATTGAAGCATTTTGTTGTGTTTGTTGGTCTAGTCCTGTTACTGCATCATTGATTTGTGTTATACCTGCTTCTTGTTCTTTACTCGCATTTGATATTTCTGTAATCATTTCAGTAGTTTTACTAATGTTTTCAAGTAACTCTTCATAACCTTTAATCATCTCATTACTGATAGTTTTACCTTGATTTGCTTTATTTGTAGCATTTTCAACTATAGTTTTTATCTCTTTTGCCGCTTCTGCACTTCTTGAAGCAAGGTTTCTTACCTCTTGTGCAACTACCGCAAACCCTTTACCCGCTTCACCTGCCGTTGCAGCTTCAACCGCAGCATTAAGGGATAGGATATTTGTTTGGAATGCGATTTGATCTATTACTGTAATAGCTTCGTTTATAAGGCTAACTTGAGCAGTAATCTCATCCATAGCCGTTGTAGTACTTCTTGCTAGTTCTTGCCCTTTTTTCGCAGAGTTTGTTACTTCTGTAGAATATTTAGACATTTGTACTACGTTGTTTGCATTGTTTACTACCGTTGATGTTATCTCTTCAAGTGCAGCAGCCGTTTCTTCCAAAGCAGCAGCAGCTTCATTTGAACTTTTACTTAAAATATCAACGTTTTTAATTAGGTTGTCTGAAGCAACATCAAGAGTTTTACCTACGCTTAGTGATTGTTTGAGGAGATTTGATATCTCATCGCTTAAGAAATTTACGTTTTTGATAAGATTTGCTATATCACCTTGCATATTTTTAGCATCAACTTTTGCTGTAAAGTTGTATTTTGCAAATTCTCCAAGAACAACTTGTATATTATCGATATTTGATTTTATACCTGATGCCATAGAATTTAGAGCATCTCTTAGTTGTAATAGTTGAGGATTGTTAGGAGTTTCCGTGATTTTGATATCAAGATATCCCGCTTTTGCTCTTTCAACCTCACTTAACGTATTTTCAACCGCTTTAGCATCTTGGTTGAGTCCTGCTTGTATTTGCGACACGTTTGTATTAACTAAATCTGCCATTTCACCGAACTCATCTTTTGATTTTATTACTATAGATTGAACAGAACTAGTTTTTCTACCTAGATAGTCAAAAAATGAAACAAGACCTGTTTTAAACTGACCCAATGTCGAAACTATAGATTTTACTATCAACATAGCGGTCACCAAAGCTAAGATTATAATGATAAGAGAATCTATAACAACTTGCATTAGTAAAGAATCCATATCCTCTTCTACTGCTTTGATAAATTGTTTATTCTTTGCCATATTAGCTTTACGCCACTCTGCTAAAGCATCTTTTAGTGGTCTCCATACTTCTTTAATATGTGTTTTGACAGTTTGAGTATCAAGAGATTTATTATCTATCATAACCATCATTTTTTGTACATCATTTTTATAATCAGTATAAAGTGGTATGATATTGAATTTTGTTAAACCTTGAGAAAACTTTTTGTATTCATCCTTTTGAAGAGTATTTATATCATTTTCTATAGCTTCATATGCAGTTTTCAGATTTTCCAATGTTTTAGCATCATTTGGGTCTAATATCATCCCTCTTAAAGCAGATGTAATTTGTAAACCGTTTGTTGCAGCAGAACTTACAGAACCTCTGACATCATTTAGAATTTCAAATTGTTTATACTGTGTAGCTAAACTTGAAATACCGAATCCTACTATTGTACTTAGTACAAGTAAACCTATCACAAACAACCCTGTAAGTGAACTTAATTTCGCTTTGATTCCCATTGCATCTAACACAATGTACCCCCGTTTTTGTATAAAATATTCATTTGATTTTACAATGAGAGTTCTTATAGATAACTTAATATGTTTTTTTATATAAGTATATGTTATGTACATATTAATAAATAATCTCACAAGATACACTATACTGCGTAGTATATGAAAAAATAATTAATTATAATTTGTTATAAAGTTGAGAGTATGAAGTAAGGCTTTTGCATCTTTTCCTGCAAATTTTTCGATATTTTCGAGTAAAAAGTGCAAAAACTTGTATTTAGCAACTTCACTTTGAAGGTTTGATACTATGTTTTTATCTAGGTGTTTTATATACGTAGATAAGGCATATTGTATAAGGTCGTTATTCTTTACTTTTCTATAGATGGAGTGTATATATATCAATCCGTCTCTTGTTATAGCATCTTTTGTACTTAATATACCTTCAAGATTTTCTTCAAAATCCATAAAATAAACTTCGCCGTCTTTGTATGCAATATCACGTAATGCAGGGCGTGAGTGGTATATACCTAGATTATGCATATTTGCAAGAGTCGTTGAGAGTTTGTGTAAAACTTCTTTTTTTTCTATAAAAGAAACTGTATCGTTATTGATAAGTAAACTAAGTGGAGTACCGCAATCACGAAGAACTATAAAATCATCACTTTGTGCCAAAACTTTTGGTACATTTATCCCTAAGCCGTCAAGTTGTTTTAGTTTTTTGGCTTCGTGTTTAAGCGATTCTTTCGGGTTTGTTACCACCGTAGGGGCTAAAATAGGGTTTTGGGTAATCTTAAAAAGAAGCTTTAAGACTATATGCCAAAAGTTAGACTCTCCCATGGCAGGAAGTTTAATCCAGACCTTTTCACCGTTATAAACGGTAGAAAAAGCTCTGTTTTTGTGATGATGTGATAAAAGTTCTTTTACGTGTTGTTCTAAAGTCATGTGCTATTGTAGCACTTTTTTAGTAATACCGTGATAAATCAAATATGCTTTTGTTATATTAAATAAAAGTAATGCAAAAGATACTAAAAGAACGGATGCTGAAAGGTTGATACTAAAGAAAGAGAGTGCCAAAAATAGTATATGTACTATAAAATGGGCTTTTATGTATTTTTCTTCTACAAATTCTTTGATAGTAGGTATATCAAATATCCCTTTGGATGTGAGATGAAACCAACATAAAAACGGGACGATTTTGTAAAGTAGTCCAAAAATAAAAGATAAAACGCACCCAAATCCAAAGAGTATCAAAAATATATGTGAACTTACCGTAATAAAGCTTTGTCCTATAAGTAATAATGCACCTATAAATCCAAGACTAAGCCCTATATATAGAAAATATACGCTGTAGTCTTTGAGCTTTCTTTTGCGGTTTTTTAGTCTTCTTATACTGATAGAATAAAAAGCGAGTAAAGGCAATGCAAACAAAGCATAATAAATCTTGTCATCTATATCTATCCATAAAAGTTTGGTTAATATAAAAATAGCTGTTAGTGCGGTTGCAAGAGGTAAAATGAATTGTTTGCAATAAGACGGATACTCTTTTGCTACCCAAAACATCGGGATTATTTTGAAGCTTATACCCATAATAAGGATAAAAATAGTACCGAAAAATAGGGTGTTGATGTGGAGTGAATGTTGAATGTTGAATGTTGAATGTTGAATTATATAATATTGAGCTAATATACTTGCTCCAAACAGCGTACCGATAGCTAAAAAAATAAGTGCTATAGCCATAGCTATACTTGTGGCATCGTAGTTTGCGGATGAGTTAAATAGTGAGTATAAAAAAACGGCACAAAAACTTAAAAAACCGCTTATCAAAAATACTCCGGCAAATGCCATTAAGGTATGATTATCAAAGATATATCCTAGATAAAATGAAGATAATCCAAGTAAAAGAGATGAAAATACGGTATAAAAAGTAGGTATGACGTTTTTTACACCTACTCCTATCATAACGGGAAACATTTGAAACAACGCTCCAATCATAACAAACCCGAAAAAACCTATGGTAATAAAATGAAAATATACATAGCTATAACCAAAAAATGCGATATTTAAACTACCGAATATTCCCAATATACAAGCAGTGATAAAAAATCCAAAAGGTACATATATGGGCGGTGCTTGGTCTAGGCTAAGTCCTGAAAAGTTCATTGGGATCCCCTTGGTAATTGGTTATTAGTAACTGGTCATTGGTAATTGTGAGCTGCAAAATAATCATTCTTACCAATAACTAATATACTAATACACTAATGACTATTTCTTATAAATATACACTACATATTGTTCACCGCTATCATCTATCTCGTAGGAATATCCGCCCTTGTCAAGTACGTCAAAAAGCAAACAAGGACGCATACGATGGATAAATTTGATATAGGTGTTTTTGTCTATACTTGAGAGTGAGTTGATGGCACGTTGCAACGGTATCGGTGCTTCGTCTTCGCTAACGTCAAGTATAATTTGGGTCATATTTTCAAACATTTAGCTAACCAATTTCATCTTCTCTATAATATCATCACTATTTAGCGTATTATCCGCAAGGTTGTACATAATTTGCTCTTCTTTCATATTATGTTGTTGCATAATAAAAAGTAAGTTTTCACAAAGTCCTAAAGCTCTGTTTTTGTCACCGTTTTCTAGTGCTTTTTTGATTTGATCCATAGTCACTCTCATTTGGTCGTGTTCTGCTATCATTACGTGAGTCGGATTACATCCTCCACCGCTACAAGTGTTAAACTCCGCAAACATTACGTTTTCTTCTTGTCTAAAGTGCTTTAGCATATCGTTGTGAAATGTTTCAAATAAAGCTTTACTAGTTTCAAAATTACCGCTATCTATAGCACTTTCAAGTTCTGCAAATATGTCGTCACATCTTCTGTGTTCTGTTGTCATAAATCTATTTATAGTCATTTGGATACTCCGTTTTTTATGGAAGTATATATGAAAATGGAAATGAAATCATTGATTTATATCAACGATTTTAGTTTTTGTAAGTCTATATTGTAAGCATCGTCTATTACGTCTTGGTCTTTTAGTTTTTTAAGCGTTCGTGAGAATGTTTCAGGGGTGATGTTTAGCTTACCTGCAAGTTGGGAGTGTTTTGATGTTTTTAAAATATCGGGATTGTTTAGTAAAAAGCTTATTACTTTTTGTGTTGAGTCGTAGAGGATATTGATATTTATTGCATGTTCTAGGGTTTTTATCTTTTTTGTTAGGGATTTGATGATACCAAATGCAAGATTTGTATCGTTTTTGATAAGTTCTAGTAAAGCAGAAGCATCTATTTCTATCACTTCGCACTTAGTAGCACAAGTGGCGGTAGCGGGGAAAGGAATCCCCTCTATCACTGCCATTTCCGCTATAAAAGATACTGCTTTGAAGGTGTGTATCAAGACAGGGTTGTTTTTGAAGTTTGATTTGGTGGCGTTTACTTCACCGTCTATGAGGATATAAAACTTTTTTGGAATATCAGATTCATAAAATATGATATTGTCCGTATGATAATGTTTGATTGCGATATGATGGGTGAGTTTTTCAAAATCTTTGTCGCTAAAATTTGCGAAAAAATCTAATTGTTTTAACTTTTCAAACATCATATATCCTTATATCTCTTGTGGATTATGTTGTTTAAGTATATTATGGATAGAGTCTTGTATAATAGGAAGTCTTTGGGAGATAACATCTTCTACGATATATAAATCAACACCTTCATAATCGTGAGCGATAAAATTTCTTAATTCATAACTTCCTTTGATATCTTGTTTGTCGAAAAAGCCAAGAATTTCAAGTTCACCGTTATGCAGTAGCTTATCAAATTGCTCGGCTATGGATGTAAGGTGCATAAGTATGGAAGCACGTGAGTTTTGTTCATCTTCCAATGCAAGTGAGATAGAGCCTTTTTCTTGTACTATGGAATTTATAAAGTTGATTTTTTTATTTATAAGGACAACTCTTTCTATAGCTTTTTGACTAAACATATATTAATTCCTTAGTTATCGTTTGTTTAAAAGGAGTTTGACTATCAAGGTCAAGTACGTCTATATTTCTGTGAAATTTTTGTTTTAAAGAGTTTTTTATTTTTGATATTGTTTCAAAATATTCATAAGAAGATTTGTGTGATAGGAAATCTTGTTGTTTGGATATAGCAATATCTATATCACTATAGACGTTTTGAGTCCCTTTTGCAAAACTACCGAAAAGTGCAATACTCTGTATTCCAGACCCGTGTAGTTCTGTCTTTAAATCTTTCAAGTACGATAAAATACTCTCTTTAGTAGCTCTCATATCCAGTCACCGTGATTTTTTATTGATTATATCATATTTGAAGTAAATTTCATATACTTTGACTAGCGTCAAAGTATATTTTAGATTATTGTTTGGTGTAATGCCGAGCAGTGAGGTATTTTGGTAATGCCGTTTTTTGCAAGATAAAATATATCGCTTTTTGTGTAAAATTTAGAGTCATATACATATACGAAAATTTCATCGTTTGGTTCTAAAAACGTACTCTCCCCGTAAGGCGTATAGCTTGTAGCTCCCACACTTATAAGAAAACCTTGCGGATAGTTAGAGTTTTTGAGATGTGTACTCAAATCTTCAAGCGGTCCTTCGTCTTTTTGGGTATTTAGTTTGTTTATAATCCACTCTTTTAGTTTGCCGTAAAAATAGTTGTAAGTTATTACCGGGCTATCTTCACCGTAAGCAAAAGTTTCACCTTCACGTTTTAAAAATGATGCTATATGGTAGCTATCTAGTTTCCCACCTTTTTCAAACTTATCAAGTTCTTGAATTTGGCTTGAAATACCTTTTGTGTTTTGTCCCCAGTTTTTTTTCTCGCTTATTTTTTTTGCTCCCTCTTTTCTGATAGAACAGTCGTTATATGCGGTGAAATAGTTGAATCTTAAATCAGTTACATTCATATTGTCATCGTACACTATCGTACCTATTAGTGCCATTTCAGGTTCTAATTGAAGATTGCCGTTTATTCCTACAGGAGAAATAATTTTCTCTGATGAGAGTGGATATGTACCTAAAAATGAAGAACTACTCGGTAAATAAAAAGGAAAAATACCTTTTGGGGCGTTTTCTTCATCTGTTTTTACGTCGATAAAGTCACTTGCTTCACCTGCTTGTTCTAGGTGATGTGCGAAGTTTCCGGCTATTCCGAAACCGATAAAGTGTTCTAAGTGTTGTTTACTCATGTTATAACTCAATTTAATTAAATATTTTTATTATATTAACAAAATAATTACAAAAAATCGCTAAATTAATCATTTTTATAGGACTGAAGAATTATGAAGTAACTATATGATACAATGCACTATGGTAAATTTAAAACAGCTTACGTTACTTATTATTATTTTTATTTCATTTGTTATAGGTTATTTGTTTTATAGTTTGAATACTATAGAAAAAGAAAAAATAGTAGTTAATAATCTTGAGAATGCACTGTTGACGGCTAGTAATTTGCTTGAAGAGGAAAAAAAACAAGCACTCTCTTTTTCTATGCTTCTTAGTAACGACAAGGAACTATTAGATGCTTTTATACAAAATGATAGGGGTAAAACATTTGATATTATACAAAATAAGCTTATTCAACTTGAGATGATTCAGCCCAAAAAATTCCGTATACAGATTCATGATAAAGATTTAAATACATATATAAGAAGTTGGGATTTTGAAAAAAGCGGTGAAAAATTGGAGAGTTTTAGAAAAGGGTTAGTAGAAGTAAAAAACAGACAAAAACCTTTGGTATCCATAGAACTCGGTAAAAGATTGAATATCAAAGCCATATCGCCTATTATTCAGAATGAAAAGTTTATCGGTTCGATAGAGGTAATTACGGAATTTGAAACATTAGCAAATATTTTACGACAGAGAGGATATGAGCTTTTTGTACTTTTGGATGATAAATATCTCGATGTGGCTGTTGATTTGATGGATAATAAAAAGGTGAAAAACTACGTATTATGTAACGGTATAGAGAATTTATCTTTACTGAATTCTTTGGAAAATATCAATATCAAACAACTAGCAGAATACGGCTATATAGTAAATAGTCACATATCTTTGGGTTATTTTAGTATTTATGATATAAATAAGCAAAATTTAGGATATATCATAATAGCTACAAATTCAAATTTACCTATGGTTTTGGAAAAAAGGGGAGAGCGATGAGGCTTTTGCTACTTGAAGATGATATAGCATACAATCAAAGTATTAAAGAGTATCTTGAATCTTTGGGTTATGAAGTAGATTCATTTGAAAACGGAGAAGAGGCTTATTTCGCCGTATATGAAAAGCCTTATCATCTTTTGTTACTTGATATAAGGGTTCCAAAGTTAAACGGTTATGAACTGATGAAAAAATTAAAATCAGACAACAAAGATATACCCGTTATTTTTATAACATCTTTGACCGATATTAATAATCTTAGTATCGGATATGAGCTTGGGTGCAGCGACTATATCAAAAAACCTTTTGCTCTAAAAGAGCTAAAATATAGGGTGGAGCAGATACTAAAACTCTATTACTTTCATACTAATAATGACAAATTAACTCTTAGTGACGGGTATAAATACGATGTAAAAAACGAAACTTTATATGATGCAAAAGATAATGTTATAGAGCTTACAAACAAAGAAAAACAGCTTGTGTTGCTTTTGGTTTCAAACGTCAATAATTATGTATCGATAGAACGTATAAAAGATGAGGTCTGGAACGATAGTTACGTAAATGACGTGGATGTAAGAATGTGCATAAAAAATATCAGGAAAAAAAGTTCAAAAGATTTTATAGTTTCGCTTCGAGGGGTAGGGTATAGGGTTGTTAAAAGCTAATAATTATATTTTACGAACTACTTTTTTTTACTCTTTGTTTATAATGATACTTATAGGAGTGCCTACGTATTTTTATCTAAAGGGGGAATATGAGAAATTTGAGAGTACCCAAAAACTAGAACTAAATAACTATATGTTGATGCTTGAAAAGAAAATATCAAATATAAAACATGATGAACTTTATGAATTGCCTTTGTCTTTTTTATATGATTATTTTATTTACGATGCAAACAAAAATCTAATATTCGGTACGAAAAAATATGAGAAGATAAGTTTTGAGCGATTTGAATATTTTAAAGACGGAAAGTTTTATCAAATTTCACATCTTGACACAAATGATTTGGGCGGGGCTTTTTTGGTGGTCTCAAAAGAGTTTATGGATGATGAAATACTCGTCAAAATGAGTATTATCGCTTTAACTTTGGTTTTGTTTGTGTTTATATCTTTGTATTTTGTGTTCAAATCTACCATAGAGCCATTGCAAAAAGCCAATATGTATCTTGATAGATTTTTCAATGATGCGATGCACGAGCTAAAAACTCCACTCGGCGTGATAAGTATAAATCTTGAAATGCTTGAAGAAAAAATAGGGAAAACAAAGGAGATACAAAGGGCATTGAACGGCTTAAAAGGGTTAAATACAATATATGACGATATAGAGTATCTTATCAAACATAAAAGGGTAGAGTACACAAAAGAATATCTTGATTTTTCATTGTTTTTAAACCAAAGGATAGAGTTTTTTGATGATGTTGCCGTTACTAAAGGGATAATTTTTGAGCTAGCTATAGAAAACGAAATATTTATAAATTTTAATAAAATAGAACTTCAAAGAATAATAGACAATACAATATCAAATGCAATCAAATATTCACATAAAAACGGTAAGGTTATAGTTAGTTTGGAAAATTTCGAAAACCGGGTAGTGTTTCGTGTTAAGGACTTTGGTATAGGTATCAAGGATAAAGTTGCAGTGTTTAAACGCTATATAAAAGAGGATAGTATCAAAGGGGGCTTTGGTATAGGGCTTAGTATAGTCAAAGCTATATGCGATAAAAACGGCGTTGAAATCAAGCTTGATACTCAATACGGTGAGGGTTCGGAGTTTTCTTATATCTTTAAAAATAGCTTAAATCAAACTTCTTAAAAATTACTTTCAATTTACTTTATAGATATATAATTTGACAAACCATAAAAAGGAGAGTCAAAAATGAGAAAGGTAGTTTTAATTTCAACGGCGGCAGCGGTATGTGTAACAACGCTTTTTGCTTTGGATGTAGGCGAATTGAATAAAAGAGCCAATAAAGGTTTTCAAAGTCAACCTGTTATAGAAAATTGGGAAGCACCTGATGAGAGTACAATTCCTAATAATCTTTTTGGTGAATACGTAAAATACGGTAAAGAACTTGTTGAACATACTTATAAATATATAGGTCCTGAGGTGGCAGACAAAAAAATGAGATATGCAGGTAATAATTTTGCCTGTGCAAGTTGTCACCAAGAAGCAGGTACTAAAAAATGGTCTGCTCCGTTTATGACTACGGCTATAAGTTTTCCTCAGTATAGAAATAGGGATGAAAGTATAGGCTCAATTGAAGAGAGAATTAACGGATGTATGGGAAGAAGTATGAACGGTAAAGAACTTCCTGAAAATAGTAAAGAGATGAGAGCTATAGTAACTTATATGCATTGGCTAAGTCAAGGTATTCCGGTAGGTGCTAAAGTAAAAGGTGCAGAGTTTCCTCAAGTAGATAGAAAAATGGTAATGAGTAGAGCTGCAGACCCAAAAGCAGGTGAAAAAGTATATCAAACACATTGTGCATCTTGTCACGGTGATAATGGGCAAGGTCTAAAAAATGAAGGTAAAGCAAACGGATATACATATCCTCCTCTTTGGGGTGATGATAGTTACAATACCGGAGCAGGAATGTATAGAGTACTTCGTGCAGCAGACTGGATAGTGGCTAATATGCCTCTTGGTGCTAGTAATGAGCATAGAATTTTAACAGATGCCGAAGCTTACGACGTAGCGGCATATATCAATAACTATGACAAAAAAAGACCTGTTAAAAAAGGTAGAGAAAATGATTTTCCTGATGTAAAAGTTAAAGTTCCTGATAGTGATATCGGACCTTATTTAGATGATAAATCAACAACTCAACATAAATTCGGACCTTATAAAGGTATTATAATACCTGCTCAAAAATAACTTCTTTTTCAATCCAAGCATTTGCTTGGGTTGACTAAAATTTGACAAAAGTCAAAAATTAAATTCAAACTTTTTGATACCATACACAAAACAAAAAACAAAAGAGACAATATGCAATTTATATATAAACGTGATGGAAGCAAAGAAGAATTTCGTCCATTTAAAATCGAAGATGCTATAAAAAAAGGTTTTGCAAGTGTAGCGGTTAGGTATGATGAACAAATCTTTAGGCAAGTTTTACAGATAACCATAAACAACGATTTGAAAACCGTAGAAGATATACAAGACGTAATAGAAAAGAAACTTTTTGAAGCTAAATATTTTAATGTTGCCAAATCGTTTATAACGTATAGATTTTTGCATAAAATGCAACGTGAACATATTTTGGGCTTAAACGAAGATACTACGTACGTAAATTCCACAAGCTCCATAGAAGAGTATATAAATAAAGCAGATTGGCGTATAAATGCAAATGCAAATACGGGATATTCTAATGCGGGACTTGTAAATAACCTAGCAGGTAAACTGATAGCAAATTATTGGCTTGATAAGATTTACAGCAAAGAAGAGGGGTATGCCCATAGAAACGGTGATGTTCATATCCATGACCTTGATTGTTTGACCGGATATTGTGCCGGATGGAGTCTTAGGGTGTTACTTGATGAGGGCTTCAACGGTGTAAGGGGCAGGGTGGAGAGCAAAGCACCTAGTCATTTTAGGGAAGCACTTGGTCAAATGGCAAATTTCTTGGGTATTTTGCAAAGCGAATGGGCAGGAGCTCAGGCATTTAGCTCATTCGATACGTACTTAGCCCCTTATGTTTTTAAAGATAAACTAGAATATACCGATGTCAAAAAGGCGATAAAAAGTTTTGTTTACAATCTTAATGTTCCAGCTCGTTGGGGGCAGAGTCCTTTTACAAACGTAACCATAGATTGGACAGTGCCTAGTGACCTAAAAGATCAAATTCCTACAAAAAACCAAAGACATCTTTTGGAAGGTGTCGATGATACGGAACTTTTAAACGAGGCAAAAGCTAGGGGTGCAAGTGGACTAGATAGCATGACCTATAAATATTTTCAAAAAGAGATGAACCTGATAAATAGAGCCTATTATGAAGTGATGACGGAGGGTGACAAAACAGGTCAGCCTTTTACCTTTCCTATTCCTACGGTAAATATCACGGAGGATTTTGATTGGTACGGTGAAAATACCGATGTATTGTTTGAAAATAGTGCCAAAATAGGTTCGAGTTATTTTCAAAACTTTATCGGAAGTCAATACATAAAAGATGAAAACGGCAACCTATGCGAAAATCCAAATGCCTATAAACCCGGTCACGTAAGAAGTATGTGTTGCAGACTTCAACTAGACCTCAGAGAGCTTCTAAAACGTGGCGGTGGGCTTTTTGGTAGTGCGGAGATGACGGGAAGTATAGGTGTAGTAACTCTTAATATGGCAAGGCTTGGGTATCTTTATAAAGGTGATAAACTAGGGTTGTTTGAGAGGATAAAAGAGCTTTGCGATATATCAAAGTCAACGTTGGAGAAAAAAAGGGTATTTATCAATACAATGTTTGATAGGGGGCTGTACCCATATACAAAGAGGTATTTGAGAAATTTCAATAACCATTTTTCTACTATCGGTGTAAATGGGCTTAATGAAATGGTGAGAAACTATACATCAGATAAACACGATATTGCAAGTGAATTCGGGAAACAGTTTTCTTTGGAAGTGCTTGATTTCATAAGAGAGCTTATGACAAGCTATCAAGAAGAAACAGGCAACCTATACAACCTTGAAGCTACACCGGCTGAAGGTACAACTTATCGTTTTGCAAAAGAGGATATAAAAAGATACCCTGATATTTTACAAGCCGGAAATGGAGATAATATTTATTACACCAATTCATCCCAACTTCAAGTTGATTATACTGTTGACCCGTTTGAGGCACTTATCCATCAAGATGAATTACAATGTAAATATACGGGTGGGACGGTGCTTCACCTATATATGAACGAAAAGCTTGAAAGCGGTGATAGTTGTAGGGAGTTTTTGAAGTCGGTAATAACCAATTTCCAACTCCCTTACGTGACTATAACTCCGCTTTTTAGCGTTTGTCCAGTACATGGGTATATAAGCGGTGAGCATGAGTATTGTCCGAAGTGTGATGAAGAGATTTTGGTTAAGGGTTAAGGTTTTAGGGTTCAGGGTTCAGGTAGGGCTTACAAATAATATACAAGGAGTAGCAAATGAGTAAAAATGAAATTTTAGAAAAAAACAAAGACAAACGAACAAAATGTATGGTTTATACCAGAGTTATGGGTTATCATAGACCGGTAGAGAGTTTTAACATAGGTAAAATCGGTGAGCATAGACAAAGAACATATTTTCAAGAGAAAAAGAGTTTATAACCTTACTCCTTTTACACTTCTTGACTATCCCTCTAAAACAGCTTGTATAGTGTGGTTTAGCGGGTGCGGGATGAGGTGTGAGTATTGTTATAATACCGATATAGTAGAAAGTAACGGTAATTACGACTATTTTGAAGTATTGTCTTTTTTGCATAAAAGAAAAGGGTTACTTCAAGGTGTTGTTTTGTGCGGTGGCGAACCGTTATTTAACTACGATAAAGATATGCTTGAATTTATCAAAAAGGTCAAAGAGATGGGTTTTTTGATAAAACTAGATACGAACGGTATTAATTATGAAGCACTAAAAGAGCTTGTGGAATCAAACTTGATAGATTATGTGGCATTGGATTTTAAAGCACCTAAATATAAGTTTGAATACATAACTAACAACAACGTAAAAAAGTTTGACTTATTTTTGGACTCCGTGAAACTTTTGATAAATACAAAAATAGACTTCGAACTTAGAACAACTTTCCACCCAAAACTTTTGAATAATGATGATATAAAAGATATGTTGGATGTGATTGAAAGTCTAGAATATAGGGGTAAATACTATATCCAAAACTTTATGGAGTCACAAAACAATTTCGGCAATTTGAAAAAAGAGATATATACATTTGATTTTGATAGTATCAATAACGGTACCGTAGAAATAAAATATAGAAACTTTGATAATTAGAAGTTATAATCATTATTCTAAAGTATAATGACTCTTAAATAAATCTTAAAAATATAAACGATAATTTTTTTCCATTGAAAAGTTTTATTTTATTCTGCTAAGATTTCAATATTCAAAAACAAAGAGATTTTGAAAAAGGAGAATAATATGGCTTGTGACGTAGGCGTAAAAGCTAGAGAAATTAAAGAAACAAAAATTCAAGAAAATACAGTAGAAACAAAAAAGGAGAAAAAAATGAGTTCGACAATGGTTTTAAGAAAAATGCCGGAATTTAAAATGAGTGCGTATGACGCAAAAACAGGACACTATACAACAGTATCAAGTGAAGATTATGCAGGTAAATGGACGGTAGTATGTTTTTATCCGGCAGATTTTACTTTCGTATGCCCGACTGAAATAGCTGCTATGAATGCAAAATACGATGAGTTCCAAGAATTAGGAGTTGAGATACTTCCAATATCGACTGATACGAAGTTCTCACACAAAAGATTTGTAGAAACAGAGCCAATTTTAAAAGGTTTGAAACTTACGATAGGTGCAGATACGACTAAAGCGGTAGCTGAGTCTTTCGGGGTACTTATCGAAGAAGAGGGTGTAGCACTAAGAGGAAGATTTTTATTCAATCCAAACGGTGTTTGTGTAGCTCAAGAGGTACAAGCAGACTCTGTGGGAAGAAACGTAAATGAGTTTTTAAGACAAGTAAGAGCGTGGCAACATGCAACTGCAACAGGTGAAGTATGTCCTGCAGGTTGGAGACCGGGTAAAAAAACACTTCCGGTTAATACTGATGTAGAGAAAATGACGGGTAGAGTAGGCGATTATATTACGATAGAAGAGATTTTATCTTAAGTTTTTAGATACGGCTTTTGCCGTGTCTAAACTTGAAAGCTGCGGTTGTTTCACTCTCCTCCCCCCCCATAAACAAAAGTATTCAACCGTAGCTTTGAGGTTTAGTTTTTTAGAGGTAGTTTTATAGTAAAACAAGCACCTCTACAAGGAATCTCCTCTGCTTTATATTCTATGTTTTCCAAAGATAAAATACCGTTTAGATGTTTGTGTACTATTTCATGGGACATATAAAGTCCAAGTCCAGTCCCTTGTGATTGGTGTTTGGTAGTAAAGTACGGTTCAAAGATTTTTTCTTCTATATCCTCAGGCACTCCTCCGCCGTTGTCCAGTATGGAGATACAAGCATATTCGTCTTGTAGATAAGTTCTGATTTTGATATATTTGTATTCAAGATTTTTTTCTACCAATATATCTATAGCATTTTTTATTAGATTGATTAATACCTGTGTTAGTTCATTTTCTAGGTTGTATATTTCTATTTTAGTTAGATTACATTCCATAGTAATCCCCTTATTTGTGAGAGTTGCATCCAAAATAGATAAAGTTTTCGTAACACATTTATCTAAATGAAAAAACCCTTTTGCTTTGTCCGGTCTAAAAAAACTTCTGAAATCATCTATAGTTTTTGATAAGAATTCAAGTTGTGCAGAAACTTTTGTAACCATTTCATCAATATCGGTATCGGATACAGCCCCTTGAGTCCATTGTAAAACTTGAAGTTTTTGGGTTGTGATACCTATGGCTTGGAGAGGTTGACGCCATTGGTGGGCTATGTTGCTTATCATCTCACCCATTGATGCCATTTTGGATTGTTGGAAAAGGATTCTTTCTTTGTGAGCGTTTTTTTCGACTTCTTCTTTGACTCTATTTTCAAGGACTTGAGTTAACTCCAGCAATTCAGCATTTTTTAGTTCTAAAAGTTTTTGTATTTCCTGCCTTGAAGCTTTTTCTTGTTCAAAAAGTTGTTGACATTGTTTTAGTTCTATTGTATGCTCATTCATTTGCTTGGTTAAGTCCTAATTGATAAAATATTCACAATTTTATCATATTCTATATAAAAGATATTGTGTGATTACAATTTTATTACGAAAATGTATGAGAGATTTGATTTAAGTCAAAGAAATGATTTGATTTTTTTGATAATATTTCAGAAGTAACCGGCAAGAAGTGTCATGATAGATATAAGTTGATTTGACTTTTTATAACACCTCACAACAAGCAACAACACCTCCTTTGTGCTAAAAAAGAAGATACGATTGCCGGTTATCTATAATAAGGATAAGTCCTCTTATAACAGCTCAATGCAATTTTACCCTAAGTATCTTTAAGTTGATATAAATCAATGATAAAAATTTTCTTTTTGAATAAAATTTCTTTAAAAAAAGGGACAGTATGGAAAATAATACAAAGTTTTTTGATGATGTTGAAAAAATAGTTATGAGCGAACCTCTAGGAGGATTGCTAGGAAGTGAAAGTATAAGTGTGTTTTCTTTCGGTGATGTTGTAAAATTAAGTGGTCATTCATGCCCAACGGTTGCGGGAGCTTATCTTATGACTTTATATGCCCTAAAAGCACTTCATAGCGATGAACTACCTATAAGAGGGAATATAAAAGTCGAAATGAAAGGTAAAAAAGGTGAAGGCGTAGTGGGCGTAATGGCAAACGTAGCTTCATTTATAACAGGTGCAAAAGAAGAAGACGGATTTAAAGGGCTTGGCGGTATATTTGCTAGAAACAATCTTTTGTTTTTCGGTGCAAAAATCAAAGGCGAGATGAAGTTTACTAGACTTGATATCAAAAAGAGTGTAGAGGTGAGCTATGATATATCAAATATTGCTTTGAGTGATTTTGATGGTAGTTTGATACAAAAATCACTTATGAATAAAGCTACAAAAGAGGATATGGAACTTTTGGGACAACAGTGGCAAAAAAGGGTTAGTGAGATACTGCTTGTGCATAGAGATAAAGCGGTGATTATTTTGTAATGGGTATGGTATATTGGTATATTGGTATATTGGTATATTGGTATATTGGGGCAGACTTTCTCTTCCCCAATACACTAACTAACTAGTTACAGATTACTTACTTAAAACGCTTCCCAGTCGTCATTTGAGCTTTGAGAAGGTGTTATCTTCTGGATAGTAGATTTAGCTATTTTCTTTTCTGAACCCTGAACCCTTAAATCTGAACCCTTTTTTACATCAGGAATTTTTACGTGTGAATTGCCATGATTTATAGATTGAGCTTTGACTTCGTTTTTACCTATAAAGTTTTTTGAATCGGCATCACTTACGACAATCTTTGCAATTTGGTCCGTTAGTACCGCAATATCTTGAGTTTGACTTGCTATCATGGCATTTTGTTGTGTTTGTTGGTCTAGTTGAGTTACTGCATCATTGATTTGTTCTATTCCCAGTAATTGCTCACGACTTGCCATTTCTACATCTGAAATCAAAGTAATAGTTTGTAAAATATTATGATTTAGTTGGCTATAGCCTTGAATCATATCATTTGCTATAGATTTACCTTGATTGGCTTTAGAAGTAGCATTTTCGACTATTGCTTTTATCTCTTTTGCAGCTTCTGCACTTCTTGAAGCAAGGTTTCTTACTTCTCCTGCAACTACAGCAAACCCTTTACCTGCTTCACCTGCCGTTGCAGCTTCAACGGCAGCGTTTAGTGAAAGAATGTTTGTTTGGAACGCTATTTGGTCAATCACCGCTATGGCATCGTTGATAAGATTTACTTGAGTATTTATCTCATCCATGGCAATAGTTGTTTGATTTGCTAAGGTTTCTCCATTATTTGCAGCTTTTGTAACTTCATTTGCAAGGTTTGACATTTTTGCTATATTTTCCGTGTTATTTCTTATATTGCTTGTCATTTCTTCTAATGCTGCTGCCGTTTCTTCAAGACTAGCTGCTGCTTCATTTGAACTTTGGTTTAGTTTATCTACGTTTTGAAGAAGTATGTTACTGCTTTCTTCTAGTGTTAAACCGTTTGATTTGTTGTCTATTAACATTTGAGTAATAGAAGACTGTAAAGAATTGATTCCGATAGTAAGCCTTTCAAGAACTCCGCCCGTTTCATCCGTATCTTTCATAGTGAGTTTTACCGTATAGTTATGTTTTGTATATTCTTCCAATACTTTATCTACTTCGACAAATCTTATTCTAGTAGCATTAATCATCTCATTGACATTATTTTTGAATTGATGTAGTGTCGGATTTGACGATGATTTTTCAATAAATTGTGAATACCAACCGTTTTTGACTCTAGCCATAACAACTTCTGCGTCATCTATAAGTGCATTATCTTCATCAATTCCTTTTTGTGTTTTTTGGATGTTTTCATTGATGACTTGTGCCATTTGACCGAATTCATCTTGACTGTCCAAACATATTAAATTAGCTTTTGTCGTTTCTCTATTTAAAAAGCTAAAAAATGACAATAAACCGTTTTGAATAGTATTTATAGAAAACATTGTATTCTTGATAAGAGCGGCAGTGACTAACATCCCTATTGCTATTGAAAATATTATAATTATAGCAACCGTATAAATTTGAATAGTAGCATTGTTTATTTTAGTATCCATCAAGTTATACACATCTTCGTAAAGTTTAACTTCTACATCTCTAAGCAAATCGATAGTAGCGGTACTTTTTGTAAACCAAACATCTGCTTTTATACCAAAATCGCCGTCAAGTCCTTTTTTCTTAGCAATGTCAAGCATGCCAAAAGTTTCGTCCACTACCTCGCCCTTGAAATGCTTATGATAAAAATCTTTTAGTTCCTGCGGTGCTAGAGTTTCAAATTTGCGTTTATTAATATTCATAGTCATTTCTCTACCTATGAAGACCGAGTAATCGATATGATTCATAGTATTTAATGAAAATGCTTTATTCACAAAAGCTCTAATTTGACCTAAAGACTCTTTTGCGGAAGCTAAGTGTGTATATGCTTGTATAGCATTTCTACCGTCTTTATCATCCATAAGATTTGGAATAACAACTGCAGAATCTATAAACGATAATATGATTTTAGTATAATAAGGTGCGACATCGCCACCTGCCAAAGATAAAGAATCAATCATAGACCTATTTCGTGAAAGTTCATTTAACGTATTTAACACGGAATTATCACCGTTTGTCGTGTCAAAAACACTTCTGACTTCATCTATGGCATTGTCAACTTTTTTTCTTATTGATGGTAGTTTATCACCGTTTTTAGCACCTTTTGTAGCTACAAAGCCTACACTAAGACCTCTTTCTATTTGCATAAAATGAACTGCTTTAGCCAATACTTCAGCTTCCATAATACGGTTTTTTGTAACAGTAAGATTTGATTTCTGACCTATTAATGAATAAATAATAAGTATAGAGTAAAATCCTACAATTATTAATGGAGGAACTGCAATAAGTAGCAGTTTAAACTTGAGTGATAGATTTTTTATAAATCCCATTTTAACGCTCCTAATTTATGTTTTAATTATTAGGTGCGTATTTAATCAGAAATTATTTGCTATTTCCTTGACTTGTGTCAAAAAGTGAATAAAAGATGAATAATAAGTATATTAGTATATTGTTATAATATTTACCGTCGGTAGCTAAAAACCGTTTGTGTTAAGAAACACAGGGAGGGACGGTTTATATAGCTACCGAGTCTAATTTATCTTATTAGGATAAAAAAGATTTACAGTTGATAGCTACACCATAGGGGGCTAAAATGTAGCTATCAAGTCTAAACCTTGTTAGTGTGATTGGTATATTGGTATATCGGGAAGACTCCAATTACCATGTAGTGTCAGTGGAATCCCGCAGGGCAAAGCCCGAGGATAATATACCAATTACCAATAACTAATTACCGGTTACTAATCTTTTAAAACGCTTCCCACTCATCTTTCGATGATTTTGGGCTAGGCTTTATTGGCTTAACAGTTTTTACAGGTTTTAGTGATACATTCTTTTTGACTTGTTGTTCCGTTGTAACTTCTTGTTTTTTGTTTTGAGTCGGGCCAGAATATGATTTCATATCGGTACAGTTATCTTTTTTTATTTGTTGAATTGTCCAAAATATATCAGATATATTTTTATCAGTCGTAAGTGCTAGTTCACAAACATCTTTTGTTCCTAGATAACCTTTTGCATTAGCTTCTATTAATTGTTGTACTTGATGATGTACTAAGTGATGAATTTTTTTGAATTCATTCCAATTTGCTGTTTTTGTAAATGATTTTCCTTCTCTTTCTTGAATATCAACCCATTTGCCTAAGTTACATTCGTGGTCTGTGACTACTCTCCATTGTTGTTTACTTCCAAGTTTTGCAAAGTTGTTGTTTTTGAAGTTGATATGGTCTAGTTTAAGTTTATTTAGATGGAACATTAAATCAACGTCACAAACTTGTTCTTTTGCTCTTTGGTCATATTTAGAATGTGCAACAGTTGAAATTAGTTTATCTGATAATACTTTTACATCTTGAGCTAGTTCGCTGATTTGAGTTGCAGCCGCTGCGTTTTGTTGAGTAGCTTGGTCAAGTTCCGTGATAGCATTATTAATTTGTTCTATACCTTCTTGTTGTTCTTTTGAAGCACTTGAAACTTGATTGATAAGCTCTATAGTATGAGATATATTTTCATTTAATTTTGTGTATCCGTTAATCATATTACTAGCTATTGCTTTACCGTGACTTGCTTTAGAAGTAGCATTTTCTACTATTGTTTTTATCTCTTTTGCTGCTTCTGCACTTCTTGATGCAAGGTTTCTAACCTCTTGAGCAACAACAGCAAATCCTTTACCTGCTTCACCTGCAGTTGCAGCTTCAACGGCAGCATTAAGGGAGAGGATATTTGTTTGGAATGCTATTTGGTCTATTACCGTAATAGCATCGTTGATAAGATTTACTTGAGTATTTATCTCATCCATAGACTCTGCCGTTTGGGAAGCAAGTTTTTGCCCTTCGTTTGAAGCTGTTGTAACATCATTTGCATATTGAGACATTTTAATTGTATTTTCGGTATTATTTATTATAGTACTTGTTATTTCTTCTAAAGCGGCAGCTGTTTCTTCTAGCGAAGCAGCTTGTTGATTTGATGAACTTGACAAAGAGGAGGCACTTGAAGCAAGTATTTGGATAGCATTATCAAGTTCGTTTGCCGTTAAATCAATAATAGCCAATAACTCGCTTATACTACTTGCTAAAGCTCTAGTACTTAAGATCACGGAACCTGTTTTTCCACTTATTCCGGTAGTATCTACTAGTGCAGCAAAGTTTGCATTGCCGTATTCTGTTAAAATATTTATACACAAATCTAAATCTTTTTCAACTTTTGCTACAGAATCATTTAAAAGATGTTTTATATTTTCCGTCATAGGGTTTGATGATATTGTATTTACTCTATAACCGAACAATCCGTGTTTGACTTTTATCAGTACATCATCAATTTCTTCTATAAGTTTTCTATCATCCGAAATTTCTTTTGATATTTGTAGTATGGCAGTATTGACTTCTTGTGCCATTTGACCAAATTCATCATGTGAGTTTAAATCTATGGATGATGCACTAGAAGTTTCTCTTCTTAAAAATGCAAAAAATGTTTGTATTCCATTTTGTAATTTTCTTGTAGAGTTAATTACATTAGATGAAATACGCATATATAAAAATATCGTTATGATAATTAAAAGAATAGAGCCTATAGTGGTAATCATAATAGTATTTGTGATATATGAAATGTTTTTATTCATCTGTTGTTCAATAAAAGAAATACTAAAATCTTCAACTTCTTTTAATAAATCAATAGACTTTGTTGCACTCGTAAACCAAACTGAAGGAAGAACTCCAAAGTTACCGTCTTTATTTTTTTCAAAGGCTGTAGTAATCATTTGATTAGTTTCTTCTACAACATTACCTTGATATTTTGCTTTAAAATAATTTACTACATCTTTGTTTGCATCTTTTTCAAAGTTTTTAAATGCAGTATCTACTATGGTGTTATTTGCTCCTACTTTTGCAAAAGAATCACCTTTAAATTCATTGAAGGTAAAAACTGCATTTAAATTAGCTCTCATTTGTCCTAAGTTTTCTTTTCCGAAAATAAGCCAATAATGAGCCAACAAGTCATTTTTGATTTCAGGAATTTTAGATTTTTGTATAATAGAACGATAGTACTCAAAGAACTTATAAATATTTCCCGTGTAGTATGTACCGGATTGGGAAGGAGATAGCGATAAAGAATCAATAGAAGTTCTTTTAGATTGTAAGTCATTTAAAATTTCAGTAGCGATACTAACACCTAGTGTTTTTTGGAAGTTAACAAGTTCTTGTATATCTTTATCAACATTATTTCTTTGATTAGCTAAAGAATCTTTATTGTTTTGACCGTTTGAAGCTAAATATCCTGCAGATAAACCTCTCTCTATTTGTAAAGCGTGAATTACATTACCTACTTTTCTTATTTCATCAATTGAAGCTGCTTGCGTAGCATTATGATATTCCTTTGATAATGATACGATTAGACCGCTTGTCAGGAATAATATTGCCAATAGAGGCAAAGCAAATAAGCTAATTAGTTTAGCCCTTATTTTAAAATTATTGAACATAATTTAAACTCCTTGTTTGTGTAATTTTATTAAGACTTGGGTTAAACGGAGTAAAAATATAGTATGAATTAATGAAAATTATTTTTTGTAGTTTATGTAATAAATGAATAATTAATGAATGCGTATTTTTTGAGTATTTTGTGAATTTGTTGAATATTTGATGTAGTGTATAATTATAAGTTTTACTTAAGTTAGAAAGCTCTCTCTCTCTCTCTCTCTCTCTCTCTCTCTCTCTCTCTCTCTCTCTCTCTCTCTCTCTATTTGTTTTCAAAAA